>Ga0123342_1002484_pt1 | contig 30641 bp, 16 predicted proteins | sample Turbeawhitnodule_FD_89960 | JGI IMG/M metagenome (GOLD analysis project Ga0123342, IMG submission 89960) | Root nodule microbial communities of legume samples collected from Mexico - Turtle bean Mexico white nodule | ecosystem: Host-associated > Plants > Roots > Nodule | place: Mexico: Nepantla... | reverse complement strand
TGTGCTTATTCATATATATAATTTTATTTTTTTTATCACACATATATATATATATATATATATATATATATATATATATATATATATATATATATATATTCCTAATTTCTTGTGCTGCATAATTAACAGTGGGCAAGGTTCATTCCAAATTCACCAACCAGCTCAGTTTCTGCAAGTAAAGTTAATGTGAGAATTCCTTATCCTTATATATTACTAAAGTTTAATAATTTATTCAGTCTTTTACAATTCTATTAGCTTTATCTTTTGATTCTTATATTTTTGTTCTTACAGGTATCATTTTAATTGCTTTTAGTCTCTATAAATACCATTTTTAATTTGTTTTTAGTCCCTGTTCTCTAAATTCATGTAATATTAGCAAAACATAAAAACTAATGAGAATGTTTTTGAAATATAAATTTTAAAAGATAACATTTGTTTAACTAAATGAATAATTTAAGCTATTATTAGTTTCTTACTTCACCAAGATTATTAATTATGTGTTAATTTTCATTAACTGGTTTATGCAGACAGATTGATGGAGCTGTGACATGATGGGAGAGAATTGGAGCAAGTTAACTTAATTAGGTGTCACTTAGTTATATTTAACTAGCTGTTGATCATTTTCTACATCTATATCTTTTAATTTCCTTCTGTTTCGAGATGAACTTTGTGTGTCCATGTAGATCTAAAATGTGTTTAATTAAAGGAGGCAGAACTTCTGTGCCTATATGTACTTAATTAGTACTAATTAAATCTTTGTCGATCTAAAATGGTTATGCTAAAGTAAGTGTTCTGTTCCCATAATTTTTCATTCTGCTAACACATTGTGAAATTTTTATAGGATAAATAGGAAGAGTTTGAAAGTAATGTTGCATTTTCATTCAATAGCGAATTTTTACTTGAATAAATGTTTATTTTATCGAGAAAGAAAGAATTAAATAAATAAATAAAACATATTTTAAGAATGTTTCAACTTTATTATATTAAAACCTTATTATATCAAAACTTGGTTGATTTTTAGTTATTACAAAGCCTCTCTTTACTTCGGCCTCATCTTTAAAAAAACAATTGTTATATCCTTAAATATTATAATTACAATCAACCAAATCAAAACAACAAAACACAATAAATCTAAAATAACTTCAAATAAGTTTATTATGGTCATAAGATTTCCAGTATAGTTTGTTATCAGTGTTTTGAAATCATAAACTTTTATATATATAATTTGCATGAGAAATGTACTTTTTTTTATATATTGGAGTTGGATCTTCTTTTTTTATTATATTAAATAATATTCTTAAAATATAATAACCACCTATTACTTAAATATAGGTTGTATTTTCTTGGGGCCTTGCCCCACCTGTCACTAAAAAATAGGGAAAATTGAAATATCAATTTAATTTGTTCCATGTGAAAAAGGCCTTGATCCGTTTTCTCTCTATTTTTAAAAAATATTCATATTTTTACCATTTATTTTCTTAAAATCTAATGATTGTAAGGAATAATTAATCTCAAGCATTAAATTTTAAACAATAAAAAAAAGATAACAGTCGTAGTATTACTTTTAAAATAAATTAATATCTACATGTTTACTTTATAAAGTCCTAAACCCCAATTATATAGTCGTTAGTATAAGATTATCATAATTGGATGTGTCCAAGTTAACATTGAATTTTATATTTAATGCAATGGCATGTATACATAACCATGGCCATACATGTATGAGATAACTCTTAACTACTGATTTCTCGCCAATTCTCTACTTCTGTTCGGTCCATATATTATTATTATTATTATATTATATTATTATTATTATTACTATTATTATTATCATTATAAGTTTAATTATTATTACGGTTCTCAACTCATATCATTATAAATAAATTATTTTTCTATAGTTTGTGATAACAAAATTGTACCACACTACTAAAAAATTATTAAATAAAAATTAATTAGTTGGTATATTGATTAAAATAAATATTATTTTAGAGTCTAAAAAAATTATTGATATCTAAATTAGTTTCTATTATTGATAAATAGTTTCAAAATTGCTATCTAATTAGCTACTTAGGTTTTAGCCACCAGATATTTAGATTCTAAAGTTGGTATCTAAAACCTTAGTAACTAATTAGATATCAATTTAGAAACTAATTTAGATACCAATATATTTTTAGTCTCTAAAATAATATTTAATTTAGTCAATATAACAACTAATTATTTTTTGTCTTTAAAATTATTTTGTATTTAATGATTTTCTAGTAGTGTAGATAGGCGAAACAATTAATATATATTAACATTATGAATATTAATCACCTGTGGATAATCATATTTTTTGCTGGTAACTTCTCTAAATGGTTATAACCACCACATCGTGGTCGCGAAGTTCGACAATAATATTTATAACAAAAGTGATTACTAGTACACGACATATCTCTCTCAAGTCTATAAATAGTCACAAGAAGTATTTCTCACTCACTCATATTTGATACTCAATTAATACTAAGATATTATTATACTCTTATTAAATTGAGTGTCAGAGAGTCTTCTGTAGGTAAACTTCTACTTTACTTTATTAGTAAAGTTCGACAATCCTTCAAGACAAAGATCTATCATCACTGAAAACTCGAATTTGCCACCTCGAACGACTCAACGCCAAATCCAGAAAGAACATTTGACGCTTGTGGGACCCTGGTAAAAATTTCCTAGGACCATAAATCGTATAGTTCCAACCAGAAGACAAGCAACCAGTATATCTCAGTCTATAAGGCATTCTTCGATCCTAGAAGCGCAGAAAGCTCACATTGACTAAGCCATGCAAAAGAGTGAAAACACGGTGAAAAATGTCATCAATTCTGCAATGCAAAAGAACAAAACTACAGTTCAAAATGTCATCATTGGAGTACATCGAGACATGGAGATTACAAACTCAACATCAAACCGAGATGCAGAACCTTTGACAACAACATCGTGAGGAGATCCATGCTATTCGACATGAGATGCAACAAAACCGAATAGTTCATAGATTGTAACATCAACCAATGCCTGAGTGGGAAGGCTAGTGACACTGTAGGCTCCGTGACTGGCAGCCAGTTGTTGTTGAATGTGATATAGGGTAGCTTCTAATCTTAACTGAGGTTGAATATATTCAGGTGTGATTGTCCTTCTTCTTGGCATAATGATTGTCATCTGAATTGGTGTAGTGAGTCAAGATGTATGATTTGTTAATGGGAAGGCCTGATCATACACATTGGATAGCTCGGGACTTGTACTCCAAATTCCTTGCACAACTTAGAGATTAAATTGGGAGAACCTAGAGGCTTTGCAATACCTCTAGCAATAACTTGAGATATCCCACTTTGAGCAATCAATTCAGATACATCCACAATAATTTCTTGAGTTATGCCAAATTGAGCTTTATACATGGTCATTGGAAAGATGTTTGCAAACATCACACTTTTTAAAACATTATATCACTACAAGAAAATCATTAAATAGAAACCAATTTAGAGACCAAATATTATTTGTCACTATATTAACTAAATTATATATTATTTTAGAGACTAAAAAAATTATTAGTATCTAAAATAGTTACTATTATTAATAAAAAATTTAAACTAGTTTATAAATTGATATCTAATTAGCTACCAAGTTTTTAGCTAATAAGGTTTTAGCTACCAATTAACTTAGATTCTAAAATTGGTATATAAAACTTTGGTAACTAACTAGATACTAATTTAAAAATTAATTGATAAAATCAATTAACTCATTTATTTTATTTTATTTGAACTTGTGTAAGTTGGTTTTTAGAGAAACTCAATTAATTTGTTTCATTCTTATTTTTGTTTCATATAAGTGCTTATAGAAAAGTTTGCTTATATATATTAGTATATTTGGAAAATGCATATAAAATTACGGTGATATCATAGAAAAATTAAAGTTGATATTTTGTCAATTGATTATTTTTAATCATGAAATAAATTCAAACACATTTTTTTTATCAGCAAAGAATTAATTTAAATTAAGGGGATACAAGAGGGTATCCCAACCTTTTTACAAAATCGAAACCCTATTTTCTTCTCTCGCTCAGAGAAAATTCAAACACATTATTGACGTTTCAAACACAATAGTTGTCTAAAAAGTGAAAATAGCGTATTCACGTTTCAAGTGAAAAACAAAAACCGAAGTGGTTGTTCCTTGTAAAACAATGCTTCCAAGTTTTGGTTGTACAAGAAGGCTCAATACACATGATAAGTCGTAGATTATTGTTGAGAATTTAAGCTCCATTAATTCATATAGAATGCTCCTAAGCTCATTCACAAATTACACGAATGATATCAATTTTGAATTATTATTTTTTATTTCATACTCAAATTAATAAATATAAAAATGACATTATTTTATTTTTTTAAAATTGAAGAAAACAATAACATGTGGAAAAACATGCACCCAAAAACGATGAAGGTGACACAAGAGATGAGGTGCAACAAAGGAGATGAAGGCACACACGAGAAAGGAAGAGATGAAGAGAAGAAAAGACATGCAATAATTTATTTATTTCATATGACAATATAAGAATTAAAAACAAAAAAAAATTAACATAAAAAATAAATAAACTAATCCATTAATATGTGGGCTAACATGGCCTTACTCATACTACATAGGATCAAGCTAAAGAAAATTATTTAGCAATTTCTCTCTGCACCATATCAATTCCAACATGTACCTAATATTCTATTGAGAATGACAAAAATGCCTCTCTGAAATGACAAAAATAACCTTACATAAAAAGAGAGTGTAAATAAAAATTGCTTCCGGAACCTTTTGTTCAGAAATATTTTGGATTTCAATTTCCAAAACACACTTTTTAATTTTGAAAATTTTATCCGGAATGGAATGCATTTTTAATTTTGTGTTCCAAACTTTTTTGTCCAGAATGTATTTTTTATTTTTGAATTATATTTACTATTCTGGATTTTCAAATCCAGAATAAGGATAATTTTGAAAATTTGAAAAAATGATAGGGTGTAAGTTAAAATTGATATTGCACAGGAAAAAAATTGCCAATTTTTTTTTATTTAAGTTGATTTTGAAGCTTCGTCTAATCGTAAACATAAATTACATGTGAAAACCTTATATATATATACGGAATGAATTAAAATAAAAGGAAAAAGAATAATGTTTCTTTCTTTCCATTGTATCACTTCAAAGTGTTTAATACAAAAGAAAAAAAATTGACAAATAAATGAGTGAAAAAGAAGAAAAATAAATGAAAAGTTGAAGTTATTCGATTGAAAAAGTTGGAAAATATATAAATTAAAATTAAGCATTTTGACACTATTTAGTTTTTACAGAATATTATTATTATGATCTGTTATTTATTTTTATTATTAATTATTGATTTTGTCAAACAATGGATAATACTCAACACCAAACTCAAACTCATTTTGGGCTACATTTGAGTGGTAAGAAAAGAGATAGGAAGAAAAAAATGAGAAAAAATTGTAGATGTAAAGTGAGATTATAGAAAGGAACTTGATAGAGTAAATAAAGTAAAAGTTTGATGAAAGAGAAAGTTGAAGAAATGTTTATAATAACAAAAATTCTTTAATCCTTTCATTATGTACATTGCATACCTTATGAAATGGTTACCATGATGAAAAAAAAGACTCCACTCTAACAAAAATAAATACCAATATCATGTATGCTCCAATAGTACATCAGAGACCCCATTGGAAAATCCTATATACAAGCCCTTGTGGTTCTTTCTTATATCATTCTATAGATTGGTTAACTCTTCTCTTCAAGAACGCCCTTCAACTTATCTACTACTGTCAAAAGAGAGGAATTTCCCTCACAAGCCTCAACCAATATTTTGAATCTGGACTCTAACCAACTCTTTTCAGGAAGCACACCATTCAGCTGCTCGTCCATGACAGATGTTGATGACTTGTTATGGTGAATGAGGTTCAATAACATTCTCTGTAATAGAAGTTCCATTAGTAATGTTTGGTTACACCACTATAATGCATGTGAAATTGTAAATACAGATGCAACAATGTATAGAGATAGGGAAAAAAATCTTAAGTTATACTTCATCCATGGCTATAGAAGATACTGCAACTAGGATTTATCTAAGCAGTGATGTCTCACTGCACAATCTTGAGATTTTATTTGGTAGGCACAAATGCTAGTTGATACATCCAAACAAATATGATGACAGAACAAGCACACACATATTCACATATACCATTTGATTTCCTTAATCAGATTCAGATTGGAATAATTAATGGAAGCACAAGTTCTGAATGGAGATTTGCCTCAACTACAATTTGTCCATCCCCATCAGGGTTAAAACTTTGGTTACCTCATGTTGCGATTTCCCAGCATAATCTCGCAAGAGAGATCTAACAAGTCTGTTTCGCAGCAATAGCTTATCCATGGGACAGGCATGAAATATAAAAGAGCAAAGATGATGAACAACAAGAGTATATGCAACTGATCCTCGAACTGCAGCTCTGTCAAGGGCATCTGAAACCCACGACTTTGCATAAGCCTCCAAAATTGCTTCATTATCCTGCAGAGAGATACAGTACACCATTAAAGGTAATTTAGATACATTGTATTGCTGGTGCAACCACTAGTTAGGTACTTCCTGTGCTCACAAAAGCTTCCTTGAAGTGCATAATGCTACAGTACAACAAATAAATGTCAAACATAGAAAATTATTTAACACAAATTCTGCAACATGGCCAATACAGCAATAGATTAACATGACCAAACATTATCCATAAAGTGAGTGTTTGATAAGATCAATAAGAGCTTGTCTGTAATCACCATCTTCATTTTTCTCCTCTTAAAATTCTTCTTCATGTTCAATGAAAATAAATATTTTCTCTAGTCAAACACTACACCTCTGCTTTCACATAACCATCGCAAGGAGCAATATTATTATCTATACCTTCCTTCTGTTACATTTTTTTATTTTAACCTATATTGGTTAGTCCACTGCAAATACTAATAGTAGGGCTAGGCAAATATCTAGAGAAAAAAAAATCAGATAATACTGTTATGCATCCTTTAACATTTTCTGTGATTGTATTTAACATGTCGTTTTTGGGATTAGAAGTCCTAACAGGTAATCTACAAAAATATGCCGCATCTCTTAACCCCTAACACACAAAGTAAATGCCATCAAAGATGAATAATGCATCCTTTTAAACATTTAAAAAAATCAATATTTTAAACAATTTTAGTTGATGCAAGAAAATCTTGTACTTTGTGGCATGTGCTTTTATGATTTAAATAAAAAATTTAAGCAACTACCCTTCTAAAATTTACAAAAGTATAATAAAATACAAATAAACTTATATATTATATTCAACCAAATATCTTTAATATAGAAAGAAAAGTCTTAAAAAACAAACTTTAAATCTAATTCAACCTCACAAAATGAACTTGTAAGGTGAGATTTATGCCTAGTTATATACTATAATTCTAGTTGATGTGATTGTGAATCTCCAACAAAACATTAAAATAACAAGTACTCAAACAGTATAAGAGCAAGCTAATGATTCATAGCAAAATAGTTTCAATATTATGGAATATGTTTCCTTACCTCGGTAGGTTCAAGGTATCCTTCAGCACTTGACAAACACTTTTCTAAAGGTGGCAAAAGCTCAAGAACACGAGCATTGGATAGTGTATTCCAGGCAGCAAGGCGAATGGAAGTTTCAACACAACGATGTAGATAAAGTGAAACTTGCCGGCCAAAAATCACATCACCATAAGACACAGCAGAAAACTGCTCTATAAGCTCTTCGATGAAAGTTGGGTAACTTTCATGAATCTCAGATTGGAACCGCAGAAACTCCTGATTCTTTTTATCTTCTGAAATAATGTCTTTACTTTGGTTAAACCTTGCCCTATCAAGAAGCTCACCATAAAGATCCTGCAAAGCTTCAAAATTATCCCTGCTCCGATCATGTTCAAGTATTTCCATTCCAACAACAAAATTGACAGACAAGGAATGTAACTTCCATGTTAATGATACATGATGAACAGGAGAAGGAATGTGCCCTTGATAATTGGACATTGCTTCAACACCTAAAACAAAGAAAAGTCCACATCTAGCAACTTCAAGCAAATTAGAGGGATTGTGTAGTACATCATCAACTTTGTGACTACCAGCTCGCTTGCTATGGAAAATTGTTGAGATTGGACTGAGGTAAAAGTGAGCTGGAAGTGGTAGTTTCTGGTGAGCCCATTCTAATGTTAAAGTATTACAGCATGGACTTGTCATGGAAGACATGTCCAAATCCTCATAAATGGTTTCCAAATGAGAACCAACCTTTGGAGAGGTCTTAATGCCAGAAGAACTACTGCCATCAACAGCTTTAGACTTCACCTTTTCAGACAGCCATCTGCTCCTAAAATGAGAGGATAACATATTGCTGAAGTGTATGTAATCCGCTTCTTCATGTTGCCAGCTAAAGGTTTTACCCCTCTTATTAGAGAGATAATTCTGTATACAGAGATCAAGGTGCTTCAATAAAGAGACCTGGAGCAGGAGATCCAATGTCTTCTCTACAACAACCTTATCTCTAGGCCCTGCAGTTAAACACAATCCCAAGCTGGCATTAACCCTTTGCACAGCGAAGGCTGTTTCTTCAGTCACGACATCTTTAGATGCTTTTTCAAATATTTCCAGCAAACAGACAAGAAATCTTGCATCTGTTTGCGCCAATAAAACTGTCATTGACCAAAATCCTCCACCTGGGGCACCCCATCCAATTCCTGCTCCTGGTACAGGTCCTCCTCTGCCAAATGACTCAATGGATTGTACGTGGTGCCACCCAGAAGAAACTGAAAACATGAAAACATCAAGCATATACCTCAAGTCAACCATAAACCCATTCACGATGCCACTCTTGAGTACTTTTCCTTCTTTCTCGAGACTTTGTTCTTCTTGGCTTGGGATGCCAATCTTGGCAGACTGTATCAGATTATCAATAGTAGTAATAATCTTCAAAATCCCATTTAGACAACAGGTGGAAGCTAAAGACATTTCAATATCATCCTTCTGCCTTAAATAAATTAGTTCCTTTATAAAAGATTCACCTTCAGAATCTCCACCACATTTTGTCCCAACAGATGCAGAAAAGCCCAAAAGCCAATGTTTGATCAACTCAAGTCCAATCTTAGGTACAAATTCTGGAAGCCATGGCACATGCCCTTCAGTTTCGTGTGGGCTCATAGTACCCCCCCATGTCATCCTTTCAAGCACTCTGAAAAGCATGTTAGTCACTGCAGTATACAACCACAACAAAGGAGTTGATGAAAAACCTCGGAAACTATAGTCGCATCTCCCTTCTTGCTGACCCTCAAAGAATTTAAATACTTCTGGATCACTTCTAGTTGCTATCCACCTTATGGCTAAGTCAACCATTGGACCAACATAACTCCAAGACCATACCTCTGTGTCACCAGCAGATTCTGGAAGTTGATTGTTTAAACATTGCTTTGAATATAAATTTGGAAGTCTTCCAGACAAAGACTCCAGAACAAGGTATGCTTCCCTGGAGATGGAAGTATATTCATTGAAAACATTGTTTTCAACAAGTTTTTCAAATGAAAGTGGATTCAACCAAAAACACAAGGCAGGGAACATTTCAGAGAAGTAAGACACACAATATCCATATTGGATGCAAACCCTCCAGAAACGCAGTTGTTCAACAATCAGAGCAGACATGAGTTTACATTTTTCCTTCCCTAACCTTAGCCACTGGTCAACAGAGGAAGGACTTTGATATAAATTCCAAATCATAGCCTGAAAATACCCTTTCTTTATAAACTCCAGACAAATTATCCGGTTTAACCGAGCTAACACCTTTTCCAAAATAAAATAAAACATTAGGAATGATTATCTAGATGCTGATGCAGAAATAACTTTACATCAGTAACAAGGGAAAATGTATCAACCTATAAAATAAAATGGAAAAGTCCCACTCACCTTGAAGAGTCTTACAGATTTTATCATAGAAGATCGAATTTCAAAATTGTCAGCAGTAAATCTATTCACAATTGTCTGAACAAGTCTTTCGCATTTCAGTACAGCATTAGCACATGTAGGTGAATGTCTCGCTATGGCAATAAGTATAGAAATAATACTTTCTTCTAAAGTTGTCATAGGATCTGTCTGCAACCATTAAAGACTAATGAAATTGACATGGAAGTTCAAATATTCAAATTTGTAAAATAGAAATATCCATAACCTTTGTACACATAATCTCATGACTTCTAATGTTTCAACATGATTAATTATTAATTAAGTTTTACCTCCAAAAGATAACGAAGTCTTGGAAGGATTCCCATGCGAACTAGACCTACAGTAAAATCTTGCCCAGCAATAACTACATCATCTTGAATAGTATGTTTTCCTTCAGTCTCATTATCATTATCCATTGAATCATCGCTAAAAGGGAGAATATTGGAAGGTTTGGCACTGTACTTCCAGAAACCCCCTTGAAGAAATCCAACATTAATATCTGGTTTGCTCCTAAAAACTGGAGCTGTGCAAATATCCATGTCACAAGTTGCTATCTTCAGGAATTAAAAAACTAAATAAATCAGATGGATATAATTTTAAGCACAATAACTGTATCGAATTAAAAGATAATAACTCTAAGATGAGAAATTCAATCACCTCAGAGATATCACAGTAGTTCTCATTTTCATCACAACTCAATACACATTGAACAACTTTTGCACAGGCCAGAACTACAGAATTGTGATTATCATCAAGACATATCCTTCAAAAATATCAGAGCACAACTGTCATCATGTGATGCTCATATAGGGGACAAAATAATTAAATGACTACACAATTTGAAAGAATTGAAGTATTCATCAGAATATCTATCATAAGCTACTCAAAATAGAGCATCAAACACATCATAATAATACCATCTAGTCTCACCAACACTATGGTATTAACTAAATGAGGAAAAAGGATGACGAGTCAAGTACACAATCTAAACTCCCACTCTTCCAATTGAATTTTAGAAACAGCTATGCATGTAATAAAATTACCCAAGTGGGGTCCATGAATGCAATCTAGGAAGAAGACCACAATAAAGGCAGAAAATAGGAAGATCCCATGTACACAACAGCGAACCCAAAACATAATAATTAACAAAGCTTATATAAGCAAAGAATTTGTTAATATATAAGAAAAATATACAAATATAAGAGGATAAGAAGCCTCAAGAACTAAAGACACAACAACCAAAAATTAAGGTAAAAAACAAAGATCAAGAGACATATAAAACATACCAATGTCTCCATTGATCCAACAAAAAAAAGCCTAAAAAGACCATAACCAGAACACCACAAAGAAGCTAGGAAAACTACTTGATCCCAAGTCAACTCTGTAGAAGACTCAACAAGAGACGAAGCTAGCATTTCTATCCAAAAAAGTATCTCGAAAGAAAAAGCAAGAACACCAAGACCTTTTGACTTCTCTGTTAGAATCAAATCCTCTAAAATTAACATACAGGAACTGCTGAAGATTCTTGGAACAAGGCCAATATTCACTGAAAACACCAAACAAATTATTCCAGAGAAAGGGACAACTTGGACCAAAAAGTAAAATTTACCTAAGTGACAACACCAGCTCAGGTTCTGGACCCAGTGCAAAAGCCCAAACAGCCTCCCAGTCAACTTTGTCCTCGGGTTTTGTCATATGCCGTGTTCTGTCTTTACAAATATTGTGCAATGCCTTATCAAGTAAAGATGACAGGAGATGCAATGCAAGGGCCCTTTGTCCAGGAATCTAAAAAAATTTGGCAAATGTTACATTACTAAAGGGGAAATATTATAAATTTTCTTTATCCAATATCTAATTGTGATTTGTGAAGCCATCCAAACTGTTCCAAATTCAGACATCCAATGTACTGCTATATCCAACTGAAATATGTTACAACAAATAACATACCACACTTCTAGTGAGTGCCACTGCTTCTTTAATTGTATAACCAGCAGCACCAGGGTCTCCCTCAGTCCGCAGATAGTCGCGTTCAGTGAGATTACCTGCATCATGACAAAGAATTGTCATGTAGAAATTTAAAAATTTATATGTTAACCTCCAGCCTATTTCCAAAATAAACATGATATCAATGAATATAGCATAAATTCTAAGACTTTATGGATATCAATACTTACTAGCAGAAATATAGAATTTTCCAGACATCCATGAATATAATCTGTATTCAGACCTCCATTCTGTTTTATGCAAATGCTAACAACTAATATGCTTAATATAGAACAGGAAGCTAATAGAATTTATGAACTTGGAAACATTTGGAAGCAAAGGAAGCTTCAGTAAGAACAGTATTGTAATTTCTAGTACAATTGGGGTAGGCAGGGGGGTTATAATATTCTCAGCCCACTGCTCTCAGACAGACCATAATTTAGCAACACCATTGATCTTAATGTTTCCTGTATTTTGTATTTACCAGAAATATATTGCCTAAATCATACACATGGAAATGGTAACATGTTGATATAGATTAAATTTGGAAAAATAATCACAAACTTTACAAAATCTCTCTATAGAAGCCAGCTAAATTGAAGGCAAATATTGGATTGATGAATATTCAAAATGCGGCAAATGAGGCAAAATCATGCAATTGTACTAAAATTAGATTCTCAAACTGATAGAAAGGGGAATAATGAGAGAGTATGAAAATTTTATTATAGAAGGAATTTTAAAAATTAGTTAGCTGTTAGCTGTTAACAGCTGTTGTGGGAAGGGGGCTGAGACTTTCTTTTAGGAAGCCTATATATTGTTTTCTTATGAGGTAGATGAGGATGAGGATTGTTTTGTAACAGGGAATGCCCTGTGTGAAAGGAACTATTTTCCTTTGTAAACCTTGGTTTGGATGTTTTCTGAGAAGTAATACCGTTTGGAGGGACTACCCCTACAATTTCTTTTCTGCATTTTACCTTCTTTGTCAAAGCTCCTAACAAATTTGGTTTGACCTGCCAGATCATTGAGTGGCATAATGGAAAGTAGAGTGAATGCTTTCGAGAAATGGACCAGCGAACAGAGGAAGAATATTTCAGACTTGAGATCAGACATGACTCTAGTAAAAGAAAGCATACCAGATATGAGAGAAATACAGGAACTGTTGTTGAAATCAAGAAAAGAAAGAAACTGTCAGATGGAGGAGAAAATTCAATAGGACAAGAAAAGAGAAAAGGAAGACATTGACAATAATGGATTTAATAAAGATAAGGAAGAACCACTTCGCCCTAGGGTTAAAAGGGTGGAGTTGCCCACGTTTGAGGGAACTGATCCGTTAGGATGGATAGCTCAAGCTGAAAGATACAGAGGTACAAAACGTCTCTCATTACATTTTTGGAAATGAACACAGTTACTTTCTTCTTCTGGAAATTCATTTTTTTTAGTTTCAGATCCAGTTTCTAAATTAATCTGTCAGCAATAACTGACCAATAACAAAATTCTTAGCCAACATATATCAGTTAAATACAGAATCCAGAACAGTACAAGGAGATACTATAACATGCAGGGATCATACAAAGCATCATCCTAACATTATAACTCAAAAGATAGTTAAAAAACATAAGAATAGAAAGGTGTACCGTAGACTGATGACCGTTCAGAATCCACAACATCCCCATCCAAAGAAAATCGTAGCTCCCTTACAGCCTCTACTCTACTGCTCCAAGAATTCCATAAGCTACTACTAGCGGTGGTTGAAGTCTGTGAGCTAATTTTTTTATCATCTAGCTTTTCTTTGGATGGTGGCGTCGTCAATGTTTGAGAAACACCATTCTCTGTGTGCAGATGCTTGGCAACCTGAAGACTGTGACTATATCCCTTCAAAGATTCTGAGCCAATACCCACTTCTGACTTTAAAATATCACGTTTCTTCAATTTCTCCTGCCCCCTCTTCTGTAGTACTTCTAGTAATGCAGGACTCATCTTCTCCATTATCTCAGCCTGGGCTTCTGCAATCTCCTGAGCTGACATTTTCTGAATCCGAACTTGATTCTCATAATTAATTTCACTTTCCAGTGACATAGACTTTTGGTCACTTATAATACTATTCGAATTAGAAAAAGACGGCATGCTTGAATTTAAGTGAGTTTGCCCTGGTCTTTGCTCCTCTAGGGATCCAAAACTGTAATCAGGCATCCTCTCAGAGCAAATCTGGTCTAATCCAGAAGCAAATTCACTTTGCTCCTGATGATCCACCTTATTTGATGTATCTATATCCATAGTCTTGGTTGAATTGATAAACCCACCATCTGAGTCATCTAGCAGTGGTTTCGTATCCAGTTTCATTGGAGAAATGACATTATCATCAGAAGATGAAGTTTTCTTGTTTCTACTGTTACTGTCATTTTCATACTTCTTTTTCCCTGTAGTTTGGCTAAAGCTTGACACCCCCTCCACTGATTCCTTCCCCAAGGAAGAACCATCATCCGAACTGATCTCTTTCCATTTTCTAAAATCCAAACCCGTTTTTCTCCTCCTTTGTACCGGCTTAGCAAAGGCTGAAACTCTTTCAAACTCCTGGAAAATTTTATCTTCTTCATCCTCAACATTATTGTCACTATCCTCAGCCTCACCATCATCATCCTTTCCACTTCTCAGTGGTCGCCAATGCTGTAAAACCACCAGAACCTAACTATCAGTCCAAAAAGCTTACTACTACACTTTACACAAATTACATTCATAGTAAACCAAAATGAGTCACCACAACAGTATATATTTTCATTTTTCATAGCCTTTCTAAGACCTTTGAGGCTCAACAGACTTGATGAAACGTTCATTGGGTTACTCCTACACAGATTTTTTTCACGCAAAACCAGGTAATGATAACTAATTTATCCTCATATCTAACGGGAGACAAAGAAATAGAAAATCCCTCTATTTCATTTGTTGCGTTCACTCAAAAACACAGAGGAAGAAAAATGCCGTGAACCACACCACAAGCCAAAACAAAGTAGAACTTCGTATATATCTCCCAGTAACACTCACGAAATCTTAATTCAAGCATACCCTCGTCGGTTAAACTCACTCTAAGCATAGCAAAAATGAGAAAAGACTATTTTTTTTTCTTTTCATACTTTACCCACAACAACACACCTTCATTCCAATTAAATTCAACCAAGATACGATACAATATACGAATATTAAAGCTTTACAGTGAAAAGGGTAGCCAAAAGGGGAGTTGAAGGAGAATAAGGGGCACTTACAGGGCCATGTGAACGGTGGCGCGCAACGGGGAAAGGAAGAACAGTGGGTTTGGGAAAAGAGATGAAGGGTGTTGTGGGGTTATTGTGTGAATCAGAGATACCCTTTTCCACGATGGAACCAACCAATTGAGAGGCATCTTTTTCGTTTATTTGTAGTGAACTCGTGTTCAATATCTTCACTTTCTTAGGTTGTTCTCTGCCCTTTTGATGATTCTCCATAGCAATTAGCACACACTTCACCAACACAACACAACACAGAATGTGAGAGGGACTCAGAGAGAAGAGTGAAGAACAAATAATAATAAGTTCAGAGGCAATTTAGTATTTTACTCAGCTATGTGAGATACAGGTGGAGGTAATGGGTGCAAAAAGAAACACCCTCGAGACTTTTGCAAAGCCGATAGAAAATTAAACTTCCACCCAATTTTTTCAATATTCTTATGAAATAACGAAAATAACCTTAAATAAAAAAAATATGGAAAAAAAACACTTCTAAAACCTTTTTTACAAAATATATTTTGGGATTTAAATTTTTAGAACACGTTTTAATTCTGGAAATTCTTATCTGAAATATAGTTTTAGCTTTTATGTTCTAGATTTTAATTTCTGAAACACATTTTTTCAATTTTGGAATGCAATTTTAGATTTTGTGTTTCAGATTTAGATTTTCGGAACACATTTTTTAATTTTGGAAATTTTTTTCTGAAATATATTTACAGATTTTGTGTTTCAAATTTTCTTTTCTATTAATGTATTTTTTTGCATTTCGAACTTCCTTTTCTAGAATGAAATTTTGACTTTTGAATTAATTTTTAAAATTCTGGATTTTGAAATCCAAAATAGAGGATAATTTTAGAAATTTTGAAATTGATATGATGGAAGAAGAACCGATATTTTCTTCATGGACCTCCTACTTTTCTATCTCAGTATTCTCTACATGCACCTCCGTAATTTTTTTGTGAAAGGTATAATTTTTTTTTTTTAATTATAAAATTTGAAAGGTATTTTTTGAATTTAAAAATACCTTCTATACTCTAGAATTTAAAATATAAAATTGTATTCTAAAGTGTATAAAAAATATCTTTTAAACTTTACAATTTAGAATATAATTTTTTATTCCATCAAATTTGAAATACAAATTTTATTGTGATCCAAATTATAGAATTTGAAATAAAAATTTACATTCTGAATTGAAAAAATTCAGAATAGGCAATTTTAATATTTTTCAAACAATATGGGATATCAAAAGAAAGTATGGAGGTGCAGGAACAATCTACTATAGACTGTTTCTTTCTGCATCTCCATATCTTCTTCTGCCGTCTCCACACACAATATGAAAATACATTTTTATCTTTCTTGTGTCACCCTCATAGAGTAGTTTCCGGACTATGTAATCTGAAAAGTCATCTGAAAAAAGATCTCCGGATTACATAATTCGAAAGCTAAATAAGACTTCTGAATTATGTAATCCGAAAAATAATCATGCATTTGAAAAAAGACTTATGGATTATGTAATCCTGAAGCTAATTACAAATTTGAAAAATGACTTCCAGATTACGTAATTCGGAATATTATAGAGGGACAATTTTGAAAATTCGAAAACTTATGGAGGTGAGAGAAGAAGGCAAGGAGGTGCAGGAAGAAACAGTCTCTACCATAATATGGAGGGTAAACTTCCTTCATCCTATGCAAATTTAAGCCCATGCTATTTACACCTCTTTTCTGTTATTTAGACTCCCCTTTCTCTTTCCTAAACCTCGGGACAATGATTCTGGTACAATAAGGATAAGTTAAAATCAAGTTTGTTTCTTTCTATTAAATTAAAAAATTAAGATAGTTCTCACTATCTTGATGTCATTTTTTTTTCTCACGAGGTTTTGGTTGAAAACGTTTAGTTAGAAAATACTTTTCCAAAACAATTTTTTTTGTGTTTCTTATACTTTTGAAAAGTTTTTAAAAGAACATCATTGATTTTCATATGCTAGAGTCTGCTCTCTGAAATGTTATGAAATCAAAAAATCTATTTCAGAAAGTATATTAGGAGATGTAAAAATAAGTGTCTATGAAGCCTTTCTATAATGTTTTCTTTACAATTCAAAATATAATTTTGTTTATATGTTTTAACTTTTTTAACGTTTTGGAAAGTACTTTTGAGAATACTATTTTTATTTTTATTTTCTGCAGAGTATTTTCTAAAATGGTAAAAAAATAAAATGTTAAAAAAATGTTTTTTCTAGATAACCATGACTCAAGAATTAACTTGGTTTGGCCATAAGGAAAAATAAACTTGAAGAACGATTGAATCCCAACATTTGTATCCTTTTTTCATCTAGTTTGAATCTCACTATTACTAATATCTATATTTTATTTTTTATATATATATTACATATCTTATATCCATCCAAAAATTATCATATCACTACTTCATTTTGAACAATATTAAAATTTTGGTTATTTCTACTCGTCGTGGATACGACAAACCCTATTGTCAACTTTACTATAGTTAGTCGAGTCCACTTACTAAGAATATTAAATTAAAATGCCTTAGGACATCCAAATTTTGAACAAAGTATCAGCTACGTTAGAGGTCCAACTATTTTACGAGAAATAAGAATAAAATTACATAAAATAAGTAAATGAATATATCAGATTTTTCTAGTTTTTAGAATAATTTTGGATTGAAAACTGCATCAAAATAATACATTAGATTTTTATTATTTTTAGAAGACTTTGAAGAAAACTCTAGTGAATAGTTAGAATAAATGAGCATCTCCATAACCCACCCCAAACATACAAGATGATGATTTCTACTCATTTAATCCCCAAGTACAGTATTATTTCTGGGAAAATATATACCCTGGAATTTTTTTTGGAATAAACCAAAATATTTTATTCTTAGAAAATATCTGTAAATAGCATAAGATGTTTATGATTATCAAACCAGATTTTAACTATTTCCAGGAATCAGAGTAGCTACAATACTATTCACAATGAAAGTCCAAGATTCTCAAATATAAAAAAGAAAATCCTGTCAAATGCTTCTTAAAAGTCAAATAATACGAAAAAGTGTTTATTCTAAAGAAAGAGAAACAGAATAAAAAAATGAACACATTGATGATTGTCTATATGGTTTTGTTTTTGTTTTAACTTGAAGACCACTGCATAATGCGTGTAGAGTTTGAAACCCTACCAGACAATATGAATTATATATAATATGATAACAGAGAGAAGAAGAACAGCATATATATAAACAATTCAAACTCTGTTGCAGGTATATATGAATAGTCTTCACACGTGAACTATGATGCTTAGAATATTTTACGAAGATGATTCTATCTTGCAACTAATATGTGCTTTGTAATGATGGAATCCATTACACAAAGTGCAAGTTGCATTATTCCATGCAAATTTAAAATGGGTGTTGCTTCTGGGAATTTGCTGAATTAGTTTATTATTGATAGTTTGATCTTAAGCTAATTTCTTATGGGGAGTGATGAGGCTGTAAAGGGGATTCCCTAGGGCAAAAGGGTGCAAACCACCTAGAACAATACCTAATATGGAACAATCATTCTAATTATAGCCATTCCTTTTGTAAAAACAAAGTTTGGCCTGGTCAAGAACACCCTAAACTTTTGAGACCTTATAGGCAAAAAATAAGGTAAAAAAGTTGCAAAAGGTGATACACTCTTCAAACAATACTAACACCATTCATGGATGTATATTCTTCATAAACTAATCAAACATTATTATCTTTGTTCTTTGGACCACCCAAGAGACAGCTACCTGAACCTTCAATTAATAAATTGTAAAGTAGATACTTCAACTATATCTGCTTTTGTTGTCCTCATTCCATTTTGCATCTTCTCTTTGAATCTACCCTTCAAGTCAGAACCTAACCTAAATCAATACCTTTTTTTAGGATTGATTAATAACTATTGGGAACTCTCTCCTTGCACATAATCTAACTTTAGTGGCATATGGTACTAAATGAAAAACTTAGAAAACTTTATATAATCACCATGCATATAAAATTTTATATAATTTGGACAATCATTGATATATTATCTACTAAAATTTATATAGCTTTATCTATCTATAAGTATAAACTCATACTTTAAAATAATGTTACCCACCTAAAATAAAACAGCTCTTTAAATTATCAATTTATTTGCTTTTTTTCATGTGAAATTTTATAAGCATCCAAATAATATTAACCATAACATCCATAATGAAGAAGTAAGATTAAAATTAGATAAAACCAATATGAACCATTTATGTAAGTTATATAACCAAGATTTATTCTTCTTGTGAGAACAATCCACATGTGCTAGGTCTTCGTGTACATGCACATGCACATTGGTTGACATAGGTTTCAATAACAATAAAAAACAGTTTGTGTGACAAATTGAAGTGGGTGCATAGAGAGAGTTGGATGTCACCTAAACAACACAAAAGACATGTTCAAAAACATGAACATGAGTGTCACTGTCAAAAACAACAGTTCAAGGCCAATAAGTTAAGACTGTTAATACAACTAAACCCAAATAGCTTGGTTCTTTTTTTCTCTTTTTGAAATGCTCAAGGGGTATCCTGTGCTATACAGTTGGATTATCTTGTCTCTCCTTTTTTTCCTCGTTATAAACACTCTCCACTACCATTGTTAGTTGAGATATTCCTCACTCCCCTACTCATCAATTATCTCATACTACACAAATGAATCAATTCACCAAGAATAGTCTCACACTACTAGGCCACTGTTATAGCATCACAACATAGGTATCAATAAAAAGGACAAGTTACTGACAGTTCAGGCTTAAACAATAAACAGCCTTTCATACAGTTGGGAAACAGTAGTCCTCATTTTCCCACTTCACCAAAACAGAATTTCTTTGCTGCTCCACCCTCTGGAGATGTGAGGACAACTGGAACAGATCAACTGTAGCTCCATGTTCCGAGGAAAGACGGTGTTTGACGTCGAACAAGTCTGATGGTTGGCAAATATCATCTCCATGATGGTCTTGAAGAGCATGACCAGCATTAGAGAATGGTGCGGATTGATTCTTGATAACTTCCTTAGAGGCTGTGTTGCATGAAAAGGACTCATTTGGGGCATATTTATCTGCAGAACTTGTTATCCTCAAAGATGTTTCGGAAACTAAGTCATCTCTGTCTTGAATGTGAATGCCGTGAAGGATTGGGGAACTGGCTAAAGGATTTCCTGCTGCATGGCGTGATGGATACTGTGACTGGTCTGACAGAAGAGAGAGATCACAGCTTGATAATTCCTGACCAAGTGTGACGGGTGCAGCAAGTTGGGAACTGTACAAGGAATCCTCTTCCAGTTTGATGCGTCCGTTCTGAGAATTCTGAGCATGCTTTCCAGGGAAAAGGATGCCACTTTGGAATACGTTTTGAAAGGGAAACTGGGGTTTGTTCTGTAATGAGGTCCCAAGATACTTGGTACCTGATAACACAATCAATGTAAGAGAAGTTCTTGACTCTTGGTGCATGTAGTGTAAGCGCATATACCCTTCCCATTGGAAAGCTGTGTTGGAACAAGTAAGATTATGACAGGAATAACAAGCATCACATCACCCAACAGGGGAAAAAAACAAGGAAACTTTTCTTGAGCACTTGTGGAGATGAGATGAAATTAGAGAAGGATCTTGTTTAACATCAATACAACAATAACAATTATTAGTGTCTAGTTTAAGTATGCATAGAGTACACTTCGGATGCATCTTATATTTCTCAGTGATTATAGAATACACTTCATCCTTGTAAGAACATTCCACCATGATTTATTTTTTTTAATTATGAATTAAATTAATCTTTTAAATATCTGAGGAATTGCAGAATGTAAAAGTCCTACAATGAAAAAGAAAACAACATGCTTCAATACTGGTATGCTTTGCTTGAACTTTGTGCATAAAAAATTCTAACAAATACATGCCAACATTAGTTAAATGGTCCACATCATTCCACGGGACCATGATATATGGAGATAACATAATTTAAAGAACCTGTAAGTGCTTCCTTTGTCTGAAATGTTTAAAAAATTCAGGCTTGCCTTTTCAAGATTTAATGGTTTTAATTTTAGTTCATGGAAGGAGTTGTATCATTATCTTTAGAAAACCCCTTTGATGTTGGCAAAAGGTCATTGGACAGGGAGCATAAAAGAAGCTTTCAGTGCAGCTAATATAGCCAACTTAGCTTGAGTTGACCAAAGTAGCATATGGTATTGGCATCTTACTGTTAAAAGAAGACACATTTGGCTTTCTTCTTTAAATGACTTACATTACCGTAATTGATATTTGATAGAACAGAACAATTGAAGAATATATTATAACAGAATCAAACAAACATTATTTAGTTATACACTATCAGACAAAGTTCATGACATATCTGCACTAATAGTGACCAAAAATGCAAGAAATCAATAGTTGTAGAGGAAACAAATAGAAAATGCCAAAACTTATTTGTATGTTGTTCCTTGGGAATTGAATAAGAGATTTCTACCATACAACCTGTGTATCATAAACTCAGGAATATGATCACAAAGAATAGAGCATACATTAAAAGAGAAAAACATAAGGGGAAAATAGTATACCTATCAATGTCATATATTGCTGCATCAGCATATCCAAGTAAGAAATTACACCAGTCTTCAAAATTCTTAGTTGTTAATTAAAAACAATATATTTTATTCAAAGTCCGCAATACACAGTTATTATGCAGAGACCCTATTGCTGCATCAGCTTATCAAAGTAAAAAATTTACACCAGCCTTCAAAATTCTTTTAGTATAATTCTTGTTGTCAGGTTATTGTATCGAATGCTTCCTATCAATATCATTTCTGCATAGTTAAGTTACATTGAGCCATGCATGAGAAATTATCAGCTACATAAATCATAATAAGAACCAACCAACACGGATTTTCAACATGCATTTTTCTTCCTAATCTTTCTTATCGAGTGCTATAAATTTTCCTAATTGATTTTTTTAACACGCCTCTATGAAACCCCTAATTCTTCATACTAGAGCATCAATGTTTGTCTAAACATCATGATTCTATGATGTCTCAACTTTCTTGAATGATATCTCTTCTTCTTTAATCAAAACTATCACTACCTTGTATCCGAAATCTTTTATCCCTTCCTCATCAATCTATTGCATGCCTCGTAATTCATTAAACTGTATTTCTGCTAAAGTTCAAACCAGAAAAGTTTGACAAACAAAATGTGCTTAACAAACTGGACACAAAAAGCATCCACTAAAGGTGCTAAATGACACAACTGGTCATTAAATTACCAATATAAAAAATTGCACTTGGACAATAAAGTAGAAGTTTTAAAAGTTGAAGATTTAAATGATAATTAAGTCTTATCCAATGCCAAAGAAAGTAGTAACAGATACATTTTCATACCTTGATATGATTGAAGAATCTTGTGCTGTTTACCAGTCATGTAATCAAATTGAGGTTTCCTCCGGCGTTCATTGTGTCCTGCTAGGCGCCTGCGACAACTGCGCTTGCCATCATCAAACTCAGCTAGCACATGGAACCTAATTTAAAACAAAAACAAATGGTGTAATTCAATCCATAAGTAACAATCAGCTTAAATTTGCAAACATTCAAAAGTTAAAACAAAGTAGATATACCACCAGAAATAAAATACAGTCAATCAGTGGTTATATAAAATGATTGATTGGAGTTTAATAAATTATGTATTGTCATTTGTCATATCAATTTGAACTACATTTGTAGGAAAAGAAAACTTTTAAATAATTGCATTAATAGAATTGGGTAAACAAATGAAAGTAAAAATAAGGGAAGCACTAAGATTATTAGATTTGATAAAAGAGATTTCTCTTTTTATTTTCCCTTTTACTAATAATTACAAAATGTTAGCTTGTTTCTTTTCATTTTGTTTCTTACTCTTTTACCTTGTTTTATGTTTTCACTAAGAACATTTTGTGCGCAAAGATTTTAAAACAAGAAACAATATAATACTTTTAATTATCACCAAAACAAAAAGATTTCTTTAAAACCAAACAAACCCTGATATCTTTAGTTGAGTTTTTTCTAGCAAATAATTTGCTCAAATTTTATTTGCTTCTAATAGACAGGATTGGGGTGCTAAACAGATATAAGGAGCTTACAAATGGCATGAGTTTGACCACTAGATTGTACCAGAAGTAGTAAAACTTCAATACAACTAACTACCCATCAAAGTAAACCAAAAATACCTGCTGCACTGCTGACAAAACCTTTGTTCAAGGCCATTTACAATAACTTTGGCTGTTTTGGAGTGAGCATCACAAACTTTATGCCTTTTGTGGTAATCTTTTGAGGAGCTAAGATCCATGTTACAACCATAAACTTGACATACAGGAGCCTGTGCAGATAAGCTGGAAGTGCGAGCTCTCTTTGAAAGCGTGGTTTGATGTATAGATGTCAAAGTAAACCCTTCTTTTGTAACTTTATCACTGCTTGCACCTTTACAATCTGCTAATCTCCCTAGCTTCAGATCAATCAGTGAAGAATCATGAATCTTTGCTTCAACTAGAGAACTTAAATGCTTTGAATCAGACTCTTCTTCCCCCATAGTAGAATCCAAAGCAATGACATGCGTGGAGGAATTCCCTCTTTTACTAGAATTACTATCTAGTTCATAGCTTGATGTCTCTAGAGGTTGGCTACCATGAAAAGACTTCTGCAACAAGTCAGGGAATCCCAAGTCCACAAACTCCATGCTTTTAACTACCTCTCTGTCTGAATTAAATCCATCTCTCTCAAAGTTGGATTTGTTGTCCCATTCAACCAATGTTCTTCGACTTCTCATAAAAGCATCAAGTGAAAAATCCATTTCATCAGAAAACAAATAGCCTTTCTCTTCAGGGACATAACTCCAAGATTCCATTAGAACAACCAAATTGAAGTCACAGATGCTGTGAAATAATGAAGAAGCCTACCACAAGAAAAAGAAATACATTACTCTCCTGCCAAATCAAAACTTTTACCAAATTCAGGCATATCTATATACACATATAAATACACACTGTCAAGACATAACTATAGCTGTAGACAAATAAAGTACATGTACTAATGAACACTGGGGAAACAAAATAAAACAAACAGCATGACATCGGTGTCAAATATAACAAATTCCCACAAACTTGAGAAAGCAAATTTTTCACCAAAAGAAGAAAAGGCGAAAGAAAAATAAAATCAGATCCCACTTTGTTTTCTAGACAGTAAACTCATAATCCGTGACCTGCTACGAGCCAAAAATAGCATCCAAAAATTTCAACTTTTTACGACAGGGACATTGACACTGAGGTAAGCCAAGCACCCAGAAACAAAAATTCAAAAGAGTAAATCAAATCAAACCAAACCCAGATTGCATGATTAGATATCTCCCAAGTTCCAACTCCTTTTACGCTCAAACCCCCAATGGACAGAGTAAAAATGTTGGTAGCTCAAACAGTGCTGGAGCAGAATAAAGGTGGAAAAGAATATGCCCATGAAAGAAGAAGCTGAAAGGACTCTTTTTTCTTGATAGGAAAAGGGAAACAAACCGCCAAAAGAAAAATGCAAAACAAGCGTGGTGCTGACACAGGTTGAAGAAAATGAATTGGCCTTCTCACACTTCCTTGATTCTACTCTAAACAGTTTCTTGGGAACCAAACGCCAGAAAAAATGGTATCTTGAAATAACCTGACAGATTAGTGGCACCTTGTGAGTGGTTTTGGTTTTGGCACACAACAGAGTGAACAGTGAGAGAGAGAGAGAGAAAGAAAGAGAAGTTCTTTTTTTAGAGTAGTGGTAACGTTGAAGCAGATAGAGCATGAGTCAACATGATTTCTTCATCGACTACCAAACCAAAAGCATGTTGAGGTCTTTTGTAGCTTTTGAGACAGCATGGGAATTCCATTCTAGTACATTTGATTTGGTTCTATTTACATAAACATACCGAAGAAGTTCAATATTATTATATTCAAAAAAATGTGTTTTTTAATTTAGTTGTTGTTTTGTATTTATGATAACTAAAACTTTGAGTAAAAGTTAAATTAGTAGTTAGAAGTAAAACTCTAAACAACATGGTTCATCATGATTATGATTTTTTTTTCACCCTCAAAGGAACAATCTCGTTTCTCAAGGCACTTTTTTGCAAAAGTAGAAAATTTCCCATTAACAAATTTAGTTTGGTGGCTCTCTTAACTCAAACTATTAAGTTTATTAAAAGTCACTTGTGTTAGTTTTTGGGTGATGAAAATGATGTGTTTGGTGTTTTAATGGGTACCTTTCAGCCAATTAAGTTCTTAGTTATAAATATTAAAGACTGAGTTTAATCATTCCTCTCATTTCCTCGTACAAATTATACGTAATTTTGTTCTCTTTAAATTTCTACAAATAAGCAAATTTAATACTAATAATTTTTTATTCATGAAATTCCCATATTCTTATTTTTATCTACTTTTTATGGTTTGTAATAGATTTTGGATAAAAATCAATTTTAAACAATTTAAAGTTAGAAAAGTGTAAGAAATTTCAACAAAATTTTTAAGAATTTTTTTCTACCAGCATTCTATTTGAGTTCTTTTTAAGATAATCACATAATACACTTTTGGATTAAAAATAAGTAATAGGAAGTGAATGAAAAAAAAAAAGAAATTTTACTTGAAGTTTAAGACTATTTATTTTTAAGAGTTTTTTAAGAATGGTTTATATTTTTTTAAGGATTTTGTTAACTAGATTATGTTTATGGGGTAATGTCCACAATTCTAAGATAAAAGAGAATTAAAGTTTGGGTCACGACATTTTTGTTTGAGAAAAGGAACCAATAGAATTTATGTTAGGATAGTTGTCTTTTAAAAATAATAACTAGGACGTATTATATACATTTGTTGTGATGATTGTAAATTGTTGTGTTTGATAAGATCTTGCTTTTGTGTATTGTTGTAGATACCTAAGTAAGTGTTTGATTGTCTAGTAATGTTTTGGGGAAGGGAAACTTGCTTGTTGGGACAAAAATGGAGATTTCCTCCATGAGATGTATATCATTTTTGCCCAAATGAAGAGTTTTCACTTAAGCAAAAGTTGATGCTTATGTGACTCAAGGTAGTGATATTTTTGCTCAAGTTAAGAGTTTTTTGCTCAAGTGAATAAGTTTTTGCTCAAGTAAAAGATGTTGGTAATGCTTGTGTTACCAAGGCAATAAATTTTTTTATTATAAATAAAATTATAATGTTTTGAATTATTATTCACCCTAGACGTTTTTTATATCCTAAGAGAACAGACTAATCACTAGCACTGACTTGAGCGTCGGAGTGCAATCGCAAGTACCCCCGCCTACCAGCAGATCACGCGCGTGGGAGAAGAAAAGCTTTAAAGAATTCAGAGATTACCAGCACGACAACAAATTGTGTATCAAGTGGATCAACATTACTCAGGCCTCGACATCCACACAGGATAGTACCAGCGTGCCTGCAATAATCAGAGCAGCAACAGGGTGACGGTGCCCTTGCCAGTGCCAATGCCAGAATACACAAAGCCACTTGCTCAAATCAAATCTTACCTACAGTATGTTGTAAGCTGAGGGAGCGTTAACAACAAGGTACCTGATGTTCTCTGTGCGAGAGGCGATACCGTCTATGAAGGTGGTTTTCAGCTCTAGGTGCCCACGCACTTCCTCCTAGTCTCCAGCAAACCCATACAAACAGTTGGTGTAAGGCCTCAATTGGTCAAAAGACAACTGCATCTTGTTGAAAGTCGACCAGAACATCACGTCTGCCGAGCTTCCCTGGTCTACCAGGACTCGGTGCACCTTCCTCCCTGCGGTCATTACCGAGATCACCAATGGGTCATTGTCGTGGGGGACGACATCCCGAAGGTCGGCTTTGGTGAAGACGAGGTCGATGTCAAGGGCCTGGTCCGCCTCTTGCACCTCTATTGTCATCATCGCTCGTGCATACTTCTTCCGCTGAGAAGCGGTACATCCTCCGCCTGAGAAACCTCCCGAAATGGTGTGAATTTCACCATGAATGAGCATCTCGTGCCCTTGATCACCTCTTGGTGCTGCCAACGTCTAGGCTCCCTGTGACTCCAGCAAGTAGTCATTCAAGAAGCCATTCTTCACCAGTTCGTCCAACTAGTGTCTGAGTGCCAAGCAGTTACGTATGGGATGGTCATACACTTGGTGGAACTCGCACCAGGCGTTCTTGTTGGGGGCACATCCTCCCTCGCTTGCCCCCTGGTTTGGGGCTTCTTGGGCTCGTAGGGTTGTTGCTTCGCTGAGGCCTTCTTCTCTGTTGTTGCCTCATGTACCCTCATGGGCTGAGGTCGACTTGGTCCTCGTAAGCGGATGAGGACAATGTTGTTGCGCTTCTCAGTGAGTTCCCCCTCCGCGACGATATGTGCTACCGCTGCGAAAATGGCATTGGGAAAGCCCTAGGTGGTGTGGGCGGTGCTTGCTCATCCACCACACGTTCCCCTGCCTGCTGCTGCAAATTCCTGCGCAATTCCTCGTTGGTCCTGCGTAGTTCTTCGTTTGTGGCTTGCGACGTAGCCAAATCAACCTGTATACGTTCTTAATCCATTCTTAATGCGGCCACCATTTCTTGAAGGGCGCACATCGTCTCCATGATTTGTTGCATGGTGATGCTTTCGCCTTCATTCGGTATGATGGATCCTTGCCTCGTGTTTCTCATATTGATGGATCTTCGCTCTATGCTTGTGAATGAGACAAAAAATTTAATCATGCCCCATGGGGGGCGCCAAATGTTCCTGTTGGTTGACTCGATTGCCCTTGTGCGCCTAACGACGATCACAAGCCCAATTCTCTCTCTGCCTTGGTTCATGCTTTCCTTCAATCAAAACACTCTACACCTGCAAAGACAAAGGGGCGTTCTAGAGGTCGTTTTCACTCTAACGCTCAAGTCAATACTGTGGCAAAGAAAACATAAATGTGTATTAGAGTTCTAATCTCAAGAACTGCGTAAAAAAATGCGTACCTTGTAGGTTTTCTTACTACCCTTTATATAATCTAGCGTTTCCGCTACCCGCATTTAGGGTTTCTGAGGGTCTGCCTTAGCACCGCTATCACCCAAATTTTAAGGCAATCTAGCGCGTAAGGCTCCCTTATTGGAGTGTAGCCTCTGACGAAATGGCCACCTAGGTACCAACTTGTGCACTTAATCTCTGGGGCCATCCGTCCTAGGGGTGCTCTAACTGTTCACGTGTCGTGCATGCAGCCTACCCCTGGAACGCAACCCTAATGGGCATTAGCGCTTCTAGTGGTTCTTTACTTGCGTTGCGCTTGAATGCGCTATTCACACCACACACATGCGCTCTCTGTGACCTAGGACTTCCCCTTAACTATGGATGGTTTTACTTATAATTGATGTGTTGTCTGGGATCCACCTCTCGTGGCCCAATTCTGTTGTTTGAGTCATCGATGCCCGATGTCACATCGACATCACTTTGTTACCGAGGACACATCGGCACATCCTGGTGATCGACATCTGACCACTCATCAGTGCCCTGACGCATGTTGCTAGTGAGACAGTGGCCCATGCCGCTTGTGGGTCCCATCTTACATGGCCCACCATTACTAGTACTCAGCGATGTCCGAGGACTAGTCGGTACACCACTGTAAAAATGTTTCATTTTTATTATTATTATTATTAAACCTCTCCCTTCTCCTAAACCTTTCTCTTTTCACTGACTTCTCCTTCCTTACTGCCAACATCTTAAACATCTCCCTGCTCGGTCTTAAACCCCTCCTTATAGTTCAACCGCACTGTCACCAGCACACTGCCACCATCTTACTTGGCCGTTTCTAGGTTCGTGGTCTTTTTTTTTCCTAAAAGAATGTTGATTTCCGTAAGTGACAAAGGTAGAGGGTGCGTGACAAAGTTTTCAAAACCTGTAGAAAAAAAAGATTTTGGATGAAGCGAATCTTTTATTAGATAAGATAGAACGAGTTAACCTTACTGCAAATAATTTCAAAATTTAGTATAGAAAAATTAGACCAAACAATCAAGATATTAGTGAGCTTGTGTATCGCTATGATACGAGACCTTATGAAAAAATCTTTGTTCACAGTTTTAAAGCAAGGCTTCAAGGAAATACTCCTCATAGTGAATATTTTAATTTGAGTAATTTTGTTAATAGAAAAGGGAAACCGCTGGATTCTGATTCGTCTTCTGGTAATACTTATATTTTTATATGTACTACGTCCTCAAAAAAATGGAATGCAACCCCTTCCAATAAACTTCTCCAACCAGAATTATTACTCACCCTATGTCTCATGATTATTTGGCCTGTTATGATCATATATTGTTACACGTGAGAGATGTTTTAATAGGTGAGAGTGATATCTTTGGATCCCAATAATATACTAGAGGATGGATTAATAACTTTATACATATATATGTACAATTTTGTATCTTTTAATAGAATCACATACTTGTAGGAATTTCATTTGTAATAAATACATCTTATATATAATATTTGTATTATTATTAATCAATACAAGCTACTTGTATGCATCAAGTATGATATTAGTAGTGATTTCTAGGGTAGTTACAATTATAGTATCAAAGCCGATTGTATCCTCGTTTGACCTTGTAAATGAGCCTACTAAAGTTCTTGTTGTGTTCAACACTGCTTTGTTGGGTCTATTAGTGTCTAAGTTCAAGAGGGGAGGGGTGAATTGAGCTTATAAATTTTTTGCAAATACAAACAATTTTCAGTATATCAGAGACAAATGAACAAATTGTTTTTCAAGGAAACAGATTGATTCTTCATAACAGTCTTAGCACAATTTGAATTTGTTCAGATTAAAATTGCAATCAACAGAGAGGTATCACAGAATCAGATTGATTAGATTTTATGAGTTTGAAGAATACAGCTATGCCAAGAAATCAACCATGTTCATCCAACACAAGGTTTTAAAGAGAATGAATCTTTCTCAGGTTATAATGAATAGACTATTTGTTCACAGACCAATTAAAACTTCATATACAACTACCTTGTTCGTGATTAGAGAACTTTAACAGATCAGGAAGAACATTTTTTATTAAACCCATAATTAACAGATTCAATTTCAAAAGAACAGATTTAGTTCTTGACAGAATTAAGCCAAACCAGAAACGAGTGCAGGGATGAGAGGAAAAGACAAGCATGTTTTTATACTGGTTCACTCATACAGAGCTACATCCAGTTTCATCTTACTCCAAGGTGGAATCCACTAAAAACAGTATCAATCACTTACAAACACAACAGTTCTTGAACACTACAAGAACAATACAACCAATGCTGAAAAACCCTATTTCAGCACACCTTGCACTCC
>Ga0123342_1002483_pt1 | contig 30642 bp, 14 predicted proteins | sample Turbeawhitnodule_FD_89960 | JGI IMG/M metagenome (GOLD analysis project Ga0123342, IMG submission 89960) | Root nodule microbial communities of legume samples collected from Mexico - Turtle bean Mexico white nodule | ecosystem: Host-associated > Plants > Roots > Nodule | place: Mexico: Nepantla... | reverse complement strand
ACTATTAACCATTTTCCTTCTTTATCTATTGATAATGTTCTTTATGTCCCTGGGTCTCCATTTAACTTATTATCCATTAGTCGTCTCACTCGTTCCCTTGATTGTGTTATTTCTTTTACCAAATATTTTGTTTCTTTACAGGACCAGAGTTTGGGACAGATGATTGACATCGGATGTGAGTCTCATGGACTTTATCAATTACAGATCTCTGCACATGTTGGCGTGATTATGGATTCTCCATCTCTCATTCATGCTCGGTTGGGTCATCCTAGTCTTGCCAAGATGCAGCAGTTTGTTCCTAGTTTGTCTAATGTGTCTAGTTTATCGTGTGAGTCGTGTCAGTTAGGGAAACACATTCGTAGTTCTTTTCCTAGTAGTGTCTCACAACGAGCTTCATCTCCTTTTGCCTTAGTTCACTCTGACATTTGGGGACCAAGTCGTATTAAATCTAATTTAGGATTTCAGTATTTTGTTACTTTTATTGATGATTATTCAAGATGTACTTGGGTGTTTTTAATGAAAAACCGTTATGAGTTGTTTTCAATATTTCAAATATTTTACAATGAAATTAAAAATCAATTTGGAATTTCCATTCGCATTTTGCACAGTGATAATGGACGAGAGTATCTTTCTCATTATTTTAAACTATATGCACCTGAGGAAGAGTGTTAGATATTATTAGATATAATTAGATATTATGAGATATTATAGATATTACTAAATATCTCTATTTATGTAATAGGCTTAGTCCATATGTTTCTTTTCCTATATAAACATAACCTTATGTGTTCAATATACACAAGGGATTTATCATATTCTATCTTTTCCTTTTAATACATAAAGTTACCATATTTTGACAGTCGTGCTACAACTTTCGAAAAATATTAATATTTTAATAGTTGGTGGATTTACGGTGATATGTTGAAATTTTTGTGTAGTTTTCATTTTGGATTTCTTTTCCTTTTTTTAAGTCTTTATATCTGATTTTGCAAATTTTTCTTTGTGTGCATGGTAGGGTTTATTTTTTATTTGATTCCAATCTTAATTTTTTATTATCTATACTTATATATAAAAAAGATTTTCTTCTATAATGACTTTTTTTGGTGTTTATCTATTTTATTCTTATATTAATATTTATTTTATTATTTTATCTTGGACATTTCAATTATTTCATTATTTTTAAAACATTTAACAAATAACTAATTATTCTTATAATTAATTCGAAACTGTTTTTCTTTTTTATTTTTAAAACTAATATTTTATCATATTGTAAAAAGCAATTATTAAAATTTTTGTGTGGAATAGTTTTTTTCTCATATCTTCATCTCTCCTAAAAATTATACTTGTTTATACCTTCTTATCATTTGTTTTCTTATTATTTCTTTGAAAAAAAAAATATGAATGAATGGCGACTATGACCTCGTCAACTCGCACAAATGCACTAGTGCATATATATTAATACACATAATACATATACATTAATGCACATAATGCATATGTGTTAATCAAATTAATTATAAAAATAAATAATTATCATATTATATATCTACTCGCACGAATATATATATATATATATAACACCTACGTGCGCATCCATCATATAACTAATAATTGAATAATTTTCTATTTTTAATACTTTTATTTTTTATTTTAGATCTACTCACACGAATATACATACACGCCTTTCGCAACCATACCTTATTCTTTCATTTTCTTTTATTTATTCATTCCATTAATTTGAGAATTATTAATAAATATAAAATATTGAATCGTTTTTTCTTTATTGTTGTAGTAATATTATGACTTTGAAAATGTTAATAATAAAAATAAAAAATGCGGACACACAGATACTTATACGCCTGTGTTTCCACTAATATATATATATATATATAACATATAAAGTAGGTGAGGATGAATTAGTGTTCTATGCTTAAGTTGTTTCTATTAATTTTTTTTAATCGTTATACAATAATAGTTTTTGAAATTCAATGAAATTTTAAAAATAATTATCCAAATTTATAGAAGATTGAATCCTATGAATTAAGTTGAGTTTGACCTAATTAAAAAAATTCATATATTGCCATAAATACTTGTAAGTCGGTTTGGCTCACTTGACTTTCATCTCATCTCCTGTTAACTTTTGCCATGTGCAATATGTATCACCAGTATTGGGGGTGGTTTTATCCAAATTTTATTAAACATTCATTTGAAAGTAACATAAAATTCAAACGTCATCTAAATTTGGTTTTAATTTAATATAAAATTCCAACTACATCAAATTAATCTTTAGAGTTTAATTTAGATAGACTTTGTTATCATACAATTGTTACATTTTCTTAAAAATATTGTTAAACGTTTTATTGCAAAAAAATATTATATCTTTTTGTCTTTTTTACGTAACTTTTTTTATTTAAAATTTTTAATTTATTTCATATTTATAAAAAAAATAAATAAATTCATAGATAAAAACTTCAATAAAAATTATTTTCATATTTTAATAAATGTAAATATATTTTAAGTATAATCCAATTAAATTCTAGAAATAATATTTAAGAAACATATATATCTACTAGTTGTTAATTGACACTAAATGTTTGATATTATATTTAAATACAATAAAGGACTTAGTTTGACTTAGTACTCGTATATATATCTGCTAGTCGCTAATTAACTTTAAATTTATGACATCATATTTAAATAAATAAAAAAAGACTTGGCTTAATTCGATCTGATTTAGTCTGGTTCTTGATTTTCAAACTAACTTATTCGATTGACTAAAAATAGATTAAAAGAAAAAAGATTTTGATTTTTCGGATAAATTCTTAGTTATTTTTTATTGCTTCGGTTTTCCTAATATGTGCTTTTACGTATCATGAATAGGTGGCAGCGTTGAACGTCTTTGATCGATCTATTGATAAAGTTCATCATTTAAATTTTATAACTCAAGTTGTGGATTTTAATCAGATGCATTTTTAATGAGAGAAAAAATCTCTCTCTCTCTCTCTCTCTCTCTCTCTCTATATATATATATATATATATATATATATATATATATATATATAAGGTATGAGTGAGTATCTAATGCAGATCCATTTATTAATTATATTCTCACACTTATATCAATTAGAGAATAAAATATATATAATTATAATATAAGATATAAAGTGAGTATTCAAGTGTAAAGTAACTAGTCAGTTAGACCGATTTAGTAGGTTGTCATGTGTCTGTAGTTTGGAGGATAAATTTGTTATGCATTAGTTGTGTTAGTTTTATTATATGTGATCATGAAGGTTCGACACGGCTGGTGATAGTCGCTTTTGTGCGTCGGATGCGTACTGAACATAGATATTTGGTGGACACGAAGTCGATACCGTGTTGAATGTAGTGAGTTGGGTTGAATACAATCTAAATTGTGGACATGCGATGAATACTTTTAAATGCAGAGGAGAACGAAGAAATGAAGGAGGGACGAAAACTATGAACTAATGAAAGAAAGAAGATAAAGCTTTAGGAATTTTTTTTTAAAAGATGAATGAGAATAGCAAATTGATATTTATTAATTTATTATATTACTGACATGACATGTGTCTGTTTTTCTATACTGTATTTATTTTGAGTGTGACAGTGACACGGTGCTTTGGTGTTTGTCATAAAATTACTTTTTATAGTTTAAATTAATTTTTAAATAATAATATTTTATTAAATAATAATATTTTATTAAATATTAATATTTTATTAAATATTAATATTTTATTAAATATTAATATTATAATATTAAACTTTAACTTCAAAAGAAATAAAATATTTTAAATCACAATATTTTATATTTAATTATAATACTTTAAATATTTTTAAATAAATATAACTAGTTATTAACTACTACTTATTTGATAAATATTTATATGATAATATAAATGTAATGAAATAATTATTTTTATGATTATAGTTAATGATAAATATTTTTATAATTATATAAATATAAACACTTAAAAATAAATATCTATATGATTATATAAATATAACTAATTAATGATAAATATTTTGATAGTTATTATGATAAATATTTTTATAATTATGTAAATATACTTACTTAATTAATGATAAATATTTATGTTTATTTAAATATAATGACTTAATTATGATTATGTAAATATAACCACTTAATGATAAACATTTGTACTTATGTAGATATAACCACTCCATGATAAATATTTATTGTTATATAAATATAACGACTTAAGGATAAATATTTATGCTTATTTAAATATAATAACCTAAATATGATTATGTAAATATAACCACTTAATGATAAATATTTATGCTTTTTCATTAGATGAAAATGAAATTCTTGAGATTGCTAATTTACCTCTTAATCAACCAGAATTAGAAGTTGTATTTTTCAATAACGATGAACAAATGTAAAATTCAAACATTATAATTTAAATATGTTTATCTTTTGTTAGATTTTTTTTATAAATATAAATATATATATATATATATTTTAATTTTTTTAGATTAGGAAGTATATTAACATATTTTAACAATATTATATATATATATATATATATCATGTCCTGTATCCTATATTTTTCAATTTAGCGGTATCCCTATATCCGTATCCATGTCGTGTCTGTGTCTATGCTTCATAGTATGTGACAATTGTGTCGCATCAGGAATTATTAAAGTAAAAGGAAATATCTGATAAATTAGGTATTTTAGTTTTTATGATTATATATATATTAAATATAGTTTATTAATAATATAGTTTACGATAAATTGTATAAATAAATAAATAAATCAATAGGTATGTAATTAATATAATACTTATTACACACTAAATAATAAATATTTGCTAGAGTATTGAAGTACCTTTTGTAGGTACATTGCCAACTGAGGGTCGAAACTTGAGACTTAAGAACAAATGAAGGAAGAAGCAAAGGATGACCGAAAAGAAAGAATCAATTATTCAACTGGTTACCATTATTGTTTTAGCCCCTTAAACAAATGACACTCATCGTGGGGTCAAGAGTACTGAAGATCACAAAAGCAAATGGTATCAACAAGAAACATGGCAAGTGAGAGGATATGGGAAGTCGAGCAGATGACCTTACTCCTAACCCTGTAAAGGGAAAAGACTGAGATACACTAGAAGAATGGGGAGGAGATATGGATCATCTGGGAAGAAAATGAAAAGATGAGGCGACAACTAGCCAAAGGTAATTTCATGTTTCAAGAGTGACAAGAAACTCATGTTTTTTTTAAAAATAATTATTCAACAATATTAGAAATAATTTACAAAATTTCAGTTAACTCAAATTTTTACAAAAATACTTCATATTTCATTATTTAAATATTTTTAAAGACAATGATAAATTTGTAAACTTATATTTTACACCTTTAAAAAACATTTAAAATTTCCTCTCAATCATCACATCCCTCACAAATTTTGATCTAGCTAGCTTTCTCTTGATTTTTGTTATTAAGTCTAAAGAGGGATATATTACGTAATTATTTATGTATTATTTTTATTTTTAACATACACGAGACCTCCTTAGTAAAATCATATTTTTTATTGATATGAATCTCTGTGAAGTAATTCAGATATTAACATCAGTTGAGGCATATTCTTTTCCAGAACCAGTGCTTTCTCCACATAAACGACATCTCTTCAATGGGAATCCCCTTGGTTTCTGGTAGAAACAGATAAACAAATATGGTCATGATGGTAATCCACCCAGCAAAGAAGAGGAAGATCCCAAACTTGAATGAGCAGAGAAGGGCAAGGAAGGCCTGGGCAATTATGAAAGTGAACAGAAGGTTTACTGCAACTGTGATGCCCTGCCCTGCTGACCGGATTTCCAATGGAAATATCTCACTAGGGACTGTCCACCCAAGTGGACCCCATGACCACCCAAAAGCAACAACAAACAGGCAAATCACCACAACCACCAAAATTGAAAACCCTTTTGACAATTCTTGGTCTGCTCCAAACTTCACCCCTAAAATAATGGCCACTACAACCTGCTCATAAGAAGAGTGAAAGTAAAATTAATTGCTCTGCAAAATAAAGTAAACTGCACCTCTTCTTAGATACTACTTTGCAATTTGCAAGAATCTTGACTTTTGCAAAGTATAATAACTATATGTTGTATCTTAATTCTTGGAGTCTAGCTTATATTTGTGTTGAACAGTTTCTTCTATTGGCAATTAGTTTTAAGTTGAAATGTGACAAAATAAGAGAATCTATAACTCATAGTAAATTGTTTATTCTGATAGTTTTGTGTATTCCAGTAAAATTGGATAACATTTTGCAGCTTATAAGATAACCCCACCTTTGACCTTTATCTGACATGAGTTCTGAAGTGAAACATCATACAACAGATTGGTGTTTTGGTCTGGCTTCTACCATTGTTTCCCACCAGCATGAATATATTAAGCATGATTAGAATTTTTATGAGACAGTTTTCCTTACCTGGCATGTAATCATTTGTACTCCACCACTGACAAGAAGAACTCTCCTGCCTAACTTATCTACTGTTGCTATGGAAATGAATGTTGAAGCAGCAAGAACTCCACCAGTCAATGCTGAAGAGATGAGTGATGCATCTCCTCCAAATCCCATGCTTTGAAACAGCACTGGAGCATAGAAGAGAATGGAATTTATGCCAGTGAGAATCTGAAAGGTAGGCATGAAGATTGCCATCACCAACTCTGGCCTGTACCTTCTTTCAAGGATGTTCCGAAATGGATGCTTTATTGAGTTTGCCAACTCGCTTGCATCAACCATATCTTGAAACTCGGCATCAACCTCGTTGGTTCCTCTGATTTTTTCTAGCAGCTTCCTTCCCTTTTCCACCATTCCTCGTTCGATTAAGCTATTTGGAGTGTCAGGAAGAAGTATCCCTCCCACGGTCATCAAAATAGCTGGCACTGCAGCCAATCCTAGGGACAGTCTCCAACCCCAAGGCTTGATCTTTTGTGTTCCATAATTGACCATGTTAGCTGTGAAAATCCCAAGAGTGGTTGCAACTTGAAACAACATGTTCAGGCCACCTCGAAGGTGTGTTGGTGCCATCTCTGACAAATAAAGTGGAATAGCCTTCAAAACAATAACCAGGAGGAGAATTTTTCAACTTTCAAGGTATAACTGGATTATCTTCTACCTCTACATAGACTCTTTCAATCATATTACTAACTTTTTCCCTGTAAATTTTATTAACACATGTTAACATTTACCTCAATGTTCTTAAAACTCACCTTTCAAAGCATTTGATACTTGTTGGGGTAATCAAAAGCTAGGCATATAAATATCCTAACATATTTCACCTAAAAAGAAAAACAAAGTTTGTTTCTGCATAAGGATTGGTCATAGATTAAAGAAATATTCTACTACCTGATTTCCAAATCCAATGCCAACACCAAGCATGACCCGGCCTAATATCAGCATTGTCAGGTTCACAGCTGAAGCATTCAGGGCTGATCCAATCAGAAAGCTGATACCACCTCCTATGATACTTGCTCGACGACCATACTTTCTTGTCACAGGAGATGCCATCAAGGACGCAATCAAACCAGCAATGTACAGAGAAGAGGTAAATGTGGCAAGACCCTGATTGTCGTACTTGCAGTAGTTATTTTCATGCGCATGCAATTTCTGTCTGTATACTGCTGGGAAGAACTCTTTAAGGAAGTCATCCATGGATGTAACCCCACCTATTAACCATAAAACATGCATGAGAAAATTTATGAACTTTAATAAGGCTCTAACCCCACCTTTTCTGTTCCTCACAACATGAGTTCTCAAGCACAAGAATTGTCCAGTCTATGTTCTCAAGCATATTTGACAATACACTGTAGATATGGACTTCATACTTATAGAAATCCAAATATGAGTTGAAAGTCTCACTTTAAATAAGAATGAAAGAGTTGAGTAACATGTAAGAAGAAAAGAGCCGCAAAGAACAAGTTTTAAGGTTTTGGGTTAGTTTGTGATTGTGACCATTTAATTTGAGAAAAGTACTTTTTTTACTTTAAATTTCAAAAGTAGAACTTTATTCTCCTTGTTTCATGTTTTTAAGAGGTTTTGTACAGGAAATAGTAAAACCATGTATTTGTTTGTCATTCTTTTTTCACTGCTTCTTATTTAAACTTTTGAAAATAACAGACAAAGTAAAGAATAAAGTGACACTTTTATAACTTAAAAGTCAAAACAGAATATGAGAAAGAATTTTTTTTTGAGATCTTTGGTATGGCAAAATGACATGTTCAAACATTGACTAATCCAAGTTGATTAGGATGAACTTACTTAAATCTCTCCAAACAACTATTTTCTCCTTTCACTAAAGTGGAATTCAAAACCTTAAAAAATGAGCCCTTTGTCACCGGATCCATTAAGTGTAGGTGACTTCATTAGCACATATGAGGATAATTATCTCTATTAGCAAGCATAAGAGATGTAATGAGCATGATATGTTCAAAGACAGTTTAATTAAGTGGGTTTTTTCTTTTCAATGTTTGACCTAAGAATCTGAATTTGGAACTGAGGAGCCACAACTGCTCTGTTAAAGAATGTATATCGAACTTGATTCACAAAACTTGTTATCTCAACGAGAATTGGGCAATAAGAAGGGATTATATTGTCAATTACAGATAGGAAGGGAAGTGATTGAATTTGCATTAGTGGTTGATGAGATAATTCACTGTTGGGACTTTGGTGATGTCTTTATCACTAGAGCTAAGGAATCTGTATCTAAGGTTTTGGAAAGAGAAAACTACCCGGAACCTTTTCTAATTATCCTGCATGTCAGTTTGAGATGATAATTGGGAATCACATCTTCTAGAAACACTAAAGAGGGTCAAGATTGTACACAGAACAAACCAAAATTCTCAAAATCATGAATTTGTAGAGCAGAATCTCTTGTCAGATATGCAATTCACAGTTCAGCACCTATCTTGTGAGTGTTCTTCACAACAACCTTTAATAACACTAATAGGCATAAATAAACCAGAACACAGAAAAGAAGAAATCATGAAAATTATGATTTAAAGTGTGGATTATGGAAGAACCTGAAATTCCAATATCATAGCCAAAGAGAGACCCCCCAGTGGCAGCAACAATACAAGCGATGATTACATAAGGGGTGACCCTTCCCTTGTATTGTTCTGCTCTCTCCTTGCTCACAGCACCGGTTGTGAAAGACCCACCTGCCATCTCCTGAATTCTACTTTCTCAAACTACACCAACCTCAATAGAGTGATTTTTTTGTCATTCTCATACACCTCAGAATTTATACAAGTCCTACCACCAACCCATTTGTTCAACAAAGTAGAAAAACCATTCTGTTAGACCATGTGACAGAAACTGCAATGTAATAAATACTTTTAGGTTTTTTTTTTGCACATGTAGCACACTTCGACATCAAAAACACTTCGAAAAAAACTACACGTGTTTGTTAAACCAAGTTTTATCTGCAGTAACTCAATTGAAGGATGAAGTTATTTTTTCTTTCAGTCTCCAACACAAAGATTGAGAAATGTGATGCGCCTTTTACATGAATAACAATGGAACTAACATAGGGTTTGGTTAAGATTTGTCAAAATTTTGTCGTACGTTATTTATTTTATTTGGCAAATAGAAGACTCGGTCTTCGATTCCCTACTCGCCTTTCTTATTTCTTTCTTCTCAACTCTTCAAAATAATAATAATCATGATACTACTTTTACCCTAACAAGTATGAAATATGATGAGGTGAAATTTTACTAAAATGTTGTAATTTTACACCAATTTTAGGAGAATTTATAGTTCTAAAAATATTATAAAATTGGATCAATTTTGTTTGAAGCAAGAGAGTTACAAGTTATCATCTAGTCTCATGATTTTGAGTTAAACAAATTTCCAAAAAAGTTTTGCTTACGCACGATTTTAATTAACTTTAGAAACACTGTTAATTATTTTTTAAAAGTGAAATATGATGTTGAATATTTTGATAATTTTTCTTTAAAAAAGCTATGTTAAAAATTTGTGGTGACATAAATTATAAATATTGAATTGTTTTAAAAAGTTGTGATGATATAAATTATAAATATTTACTTTTTTTACATATTTAAATGTGTTATGATCTATTTAAATTAATTATTTTTAAATTAATGTATTTATGAAAATAGTGATTATATATTTTAACAGAAGTATTAAAATAATATAGTTATTATGTATAAAAGAATCTTACTTTAGTAAATAAGAAAAGGACAACTTTATGGTATTATGTAATATTGTTTGAGAGATTTGAAAGTGTGTAAACATTTAATAAGTTGAACTAATTTTGTAATTTTGTATGGTAGAGTGAATGTGCACGTAATCATTATTTTCCGAAGCTTGAGTTCAGTATCTTTTGATTTCTCTTTTTGGGTTTTCATAACACTTTATAATATCAGACTTTAGTGTAATGTTAAAGAATTGGGGTTGTCACTGATTTGTCCACATATGTGTGTCAGTGTGATAACGATAGAATCTTATTTTCCGCAGTATCTTTTTTTAGAAAAAAAACATTGAACTTTTTTTAGAATAAAAAATGTTGATATTTTAAAATAAAAATAAGTGTACTCTAAAAAATAATAGCGAAAACAAAATGTTAAAAAATTAGTTTGTCAAGTGTAAAAGATGAAGCACATCTTATAATGAAAATAATATCTATAACAGATTTTTTTTTTTACTTTTTTTTCAATTTTATCCTTTATAATATTAAAATATAATAAATATTAGTTTTTTGTCTCCTATTTGAGAAAAAGTTTATTATTATTACAAATTATAAAACTATCATGCTCTCTAAATTATCATTTTCATGTTTATATATATATATATATATATATATATAAAACACAATAAAATTTTAAAATATTTAAAAATGCAGATATACATCTAGTTATTAATAAAATGAATAATTTTTTTTTAATTATAATTAATTTTTTAATATAAAAATATCTTTATTTTATATCTCTTTAAACGAATAATTTTTATTTTTACTATATTTTTCATTTATTTTTCTTTTACCTATCCATTTCTCTTCTCTCTATTTCTTCTACACTATCAAAGGCATCCCTTTTACCAAGAACCCAATTTGAAAACCCTTTGTTTTTTAAAATAGGTAAGAAATTGTGGAGTAACCTATATTTGGTCATAACCAATTTTTTAATCGATATTACAAAATATTTTAAATTAAATGAAATATAAGTATACTTTTAATTATCTAACAATATTATATTTTTTCTAACAACAATAAATAATTCATATAAATACTGTGATTACTTTTTTTAATTAGTATTACCATATATTTCAAATCAAATTAGATTATATATATATATATATTTAATTTTTTATTAATATCGTGTTTATAATCGTTCCTTAAGGACAATAAATAATTTCTATCAATATTATAGTAAAAAAATATACTTTCATTAATATTAGCATATACATTTTTATGAAATCAATAATGATCCCTCGACTATTTTTAATAATATTCAATTGACTTTATTAAAATTAAATAAATAAATTAAGAATAATAAATTTATCTTAAACCTATATATTTTAAATAATATTAATGAGACATATTTTATAATTTTAATAAAATATTATTTTTAGAACTAAGTGTAACATCATATTTTTTTATTGTAATTATAAATATAGGTTTTATTTAATTACTTGAATGTTCTGTTTTTTATTCTCATGTTGTCTTACAAATTTTATTTCTTTATTTTAAGGTAAACTTAAAAGTTTAACTATAACTATGTGAAAATAATAATTTAAATATGGAAAACTTAAAAAAAAAACTTGAAAATAGTCACATAAAAAGAAATATATTAATCACTTAAAACTTTCCCGATAATTAATTTATAAATGAAGTTATGTAAAGGTGTAAAATAAGCTAAATTTTTTGTTGGGTCTTCTTAAACTAAAATAATTTCATTAAAAAAAGAAAAATAACTAAACCCATCTCCTCAATATTGTTGGAAGTAGGAGTTTTAGTCAATCAAGTTCCTATTCATTGATTTTATAGAAGCATGACCATAGAACACTTGTTTCTTCTCTTTTGTGCAACAACAATGGGGTTCTTTTTAGAAGTTTTTTTTTTCCTTATCAACTTTTGTACTTTGAAGAACCAACCCTCACTATAAATAAAGCTCACTCCTATGTCATTTTTTCCTTAACTTTTTCCGACTAAACCAAGAGCCACCACAAGAGGTAAGTCTCATCTCTTCTTCTTTCTCTATTTTTGTCAAGGTTATATCTATCACATGATAATATTATTAGTACTATATTTAATGATTATATTATTAGTACTATATTTAATGTGAGTGATATAATTTTCTTTAATGTAAGTTTTGAATTTTGAATATGAATTCTTTTAAAAAAATGATGAATGCATGAATGAATGAGGAAGAAGAAAATAACAAGATCACATCATTTTTTAGAAGAGTGGCTAGAAACATGAAAAGAGAAGAGATTCTAGTCCAAAAACAAACAAAAAAACATTTTTTGTTATTATTTGTGATGCATTAATATTCTATTATATGTGAGATCCTAGCCTAAGTGAAAATATTCATATATGTCTTATGTAGACATTGTGAATAGTTTAATCAATACTCAATTTTATAGTGTTAAATCTTGAAGATGTTACTCTAAAGAATTAGTGGGTATTTTTAGAGAAATAAGTGAAAAAAATACTTAGTCACGTGATTAATGAAAAATACTTGTAGTTAATAGTAAATATTGGTGAAACTTGGTGACTATACTATGAATTAGACGTAGTCTCAATGGTGCAGATAAATTATTATAAAAACATTGTGTTGTTTATTTGATTTTAAAGAGATTTTTAAAAACTATAATGTTTAAAATGAAACCATTTTAATATTCAAAAGGTTTTTAAAACACAAATCACTATCCTTCTTGGTATAGCAAATGACCATCGTGAGGAATCAAATAACAATTTTTACATATTATAGGCCCTCATGAAAAATAGAATACTACTTCTTTCTTCTTTCATCGATCTAATAAAATTATGAATAATCACTTTCACAATATATTACATGATATAATAGGTTATTTATATCTTAACTATTCTAATAATATTTTATACAACTGTAATTTTCAATTTTCAATTACTACGTCAAAAGGTTGCACTAAACTTTCATCCTCTAAATAACATGTAACATATTGTAAAAATATTGAATAATAATCTCATTGAGTGAAAAATAAATAAATACTTTTATTTTTTACTTTATCATTTGTGATAACTAAAAGTTTTGCCACTTTACTCCTTCATGGTAGTTCTTATTTGTCTCTTAAATTCTGACATAAGTAACACCTTTCACTATTATAAAACATTAGTTATTTTCTTAAAATAAAAGTTTTCATATTAGACATTACTATGCAACTTAAGATCTCAGATTGACATCTCAAGCAACAACAATTATTTATCATGAAAAAAATATTATTAAAAAAGAATTCTAAAAAAAGACAAGACGGAAGCCTATTATAACAATGAAAAGATATTATCTATCAATAAATCTCATTAGTTTTATTAGCTTTACAACTCATTTTCTCTCTTTCAACCAAACTCTTATATTCATATGCCTTTTTTACATCACACTCAATAAATACTATTACTGTATATTCTTATTTTTTTCACACTCTCATTTAACAACTAATAATATTATTATTTTATTTTTATTTATTTTTATTAGTTGAATGTAATATTTTATTTTTAAAAAGGGTTGCAAAGTAGAAGTGAAAAAAAAAAAAAAACGGCAAACCAACTTTATTCAATTACATGGTTCATGTTTACAGTTTCTGGTTAGCATGAATTATTATTTGTGTCTTCATTCCCATTACATTATTAATGAATTATTCTCTCTCTAGATCAAGCTCGTTACTATCTATGTTTACCCATCTCTTCAAAAGAAAAATTACTCATAGTTTAAGGACACATTTCAAACATCCTAAAAATATATAAATTCATATTTTAAAATGATAGTTTTTAATTATACTAATATACAAAATATCACTCTGTAAAATACGAAGCTACCTTTTCTAATATTTCTCTGTCATAAACATGGTTATTACTTGGCAATATTTACTTCACAAAATGTTCTCTATCATATTTAAAATTTAAACAAAAACTAATAAAGCAAAGAAAATTGAAATATCTCTTTTCCTTTAGACTACACTAACTATCAGCAACAAAAAGCACAACCTTATTAACATTTATATATAACATAATTGTTTTCTATGATAACCAATTAACCAAAGTATACATCTTACATTCTAACTATATCATCAATCAAAGCCTAGTCATGATTACTATTACAAGGATATAATTTGACTAAATTAAACTTTATCATACCTAAACACAAATCCAAAAATTCTAACCAACTACAAGAACTGTTAACTATTATTTTTTAACAACTAAATGAAGGAATAATTAATTCATAATTTAGATTTAGTTTTACTTTATTGGAAAAGTATATGTTTCTGTTATTGAGATGCGACTTAGAGAACTATTGAGTAAATTTGCTCTCTTTCTTCTTATCGGGTGGTTGATATGAACTTCAGTCTGTTCCTTCCGTCTTCGTGCTACTCCTTTTGGGTCTCGATTGCTCGGTCTTCTGGAGAATGCCGAATGGGTACCTGCAGAAGGCACTCTGATGTTCAAGTCAGCAAAGAGTATTTGAACTCGGTTGTCAGAGTACAGTAGTTAATGACGTACCTTCTTTTTGGGATGTGAGCTATTTATATTATTTTAATGGACTTACCTTGTTGGACCGGATTAGTAAAGTGGGTCGTACTTAGAGAAGTGTTATCTAATTCTTAATGATGATTTAGATTTACTGACCTTGATTGAGCATTAATGAATCAAAGGTATCGGTCTTCCTACACAAACGTGTCTCATTCGGTCGGCACACTGTGGGAGGCCGAACCTGGTATTCACGGTACATACGAATCACTCAAACATTTATTGATTATGTATACTTCCATAGTTGAATATGTTTTCTCAATCCTACTTGTGTTTTTAATCTACTTTTCCGATAAGTTCTCCGGCTTCCTCTGGAAGTAGATGACATTAATCCAAAACAACACATGCAAAGTGAAGAAGATAACTACACAATTGAATATTCAAAACGAATTAGATTTACAAAACTAGTGGATGATGCGTTGACACTGATTTTAATATATTCTTTATATATATATATATATATATATATATATATATATATATATTTTAAAATATCAAATCAGTATACATAAAAAGAAAGCAACATCACTTAAAAAATCCAGAAAATTTAAACAGGACACTTTTCAAGAATACAACTCTGTTTATGAATATCACATTAATTTAAAGTTTGTTTGACATTATAAATAATAATAAAATAATTATCTTATAACTGTTTTATAGAATAAAATATTATATCATAATAAAATAATAATTTATTTAGATGTAAGTGAATGTAAGTGATGTTACGACAGAATTGCAAGAGAGAGTGATACATTTTTTATTCTTTCCCATATTTTTCTGACTTACCTCTATGTTTTGTTTAAAAATTGTTGTGCATGGGTTTCTTGTATTTTTTTATTTTTATGCCATTTCACTGATAGCAAACTTTCTTAAATCAGTGAAACCAAATAAAGACTTAGATTTCATACATGTTTTGAACTGATTTCCATACTAATTCTATTATGATTAAAACCCAAATTAGCCAATCAATTAATAAATAATATTTTTTATGTCGTTAATATAAGATATTTCTAATATAATCACATAAATCAATAAAAATAATTAACCCAATTGATATGGTTGAATGTTTGGAACAACATTACTAATGTGCTAACTTTATTCTGTTAATGCCTTTTAAATTACTCTATCATTATTTCTTAATAAAAAAACATATATACTCATAATATTTAATAGGAACAAATAAGAAAGTTAAATATATTATTTTATACAAATTATAAACTCTCTTAGAAAGAAGTTTTTAATTTCTCTTATGAAGTGTCTTGTGTTTAAGACCAAACTAAAAAAACTCACCACAGGAAGATCCCAAAACATAGGTCATGATGCATTGAAGACAATATATGTAGATTTTGAAGATGGAACAAGCATGGAAAAAGGAAGAAGAAAGATGAACAAACTCTAGGAGTGTATGTAATATGTAATCACATGAGGATTTGAGAGAAGAGAGAGATGTATTTATTTCTTTTTAAAAACCAAATAATAAACTATTGCAATACTTATAGAGTTTTTTTCCTCAAAAAAATTAAATATGGGATAAAATTTTTTTTCAGTATTTAAATTTAAAATTGATTATTTTGATATCTATAATTTGAAAAACAAATATTGTTTTACTTTTGATCATCTTCTACTTAAAATATTGTTGGAATGAATATTTTGAAGGAAAAAAAAGGTTAATTTTTTCATCCCATAATTGTTGTGAAAGATTGTGTTTCGTACCTGACTGAAAATGTAGATTTATGAGACAGTGTTCCATGTTGTTAAGATATTACCATTGGTTTTTTTAATAGGTTTTTTGGTACTTTCCTAACTTACTTGGGGTGCTGGAAAACGATCATTTTGAGTATACGATAGTAATATAATGATACTTTAGCACTTCCGTCTTAAAAAAAAGTTTATTTACTATTCAACAAGTATAATGAAGTATTTTCCTTTTACCATAAAACAATACTTTATTAAGCTATTTTTTAAAGTGCCAAATAAATGTAGAATAACAATAAAAAATTAATTATTTGAAACTATATAGCAGTAAAATATTTCCTATGATTACTAATACTATTGAGGATTTAAATGAAGTTTGTAATTAGTGACCAATGACCATGGACTGTGATTTTCTCTAAAGCCACAGATAAAAACTTTAAGCCATGATTGCAAAGGATAATTAAAAGACTAGCTTTACTTTAAATGAAAACTTTTCTTGCCAATGAGAAAGAAACCAAAAACGACTCCATCCCTCATACGCTGAGCAGAATATGCTGATTCTCTTTACTTACTTTCCCTTCAAATCATTACTCATAAACACGTAAATAGTTGTCATTATTATAAAGAAAGGAAAAACAGCATGGATTTAAAGAGAAGAACAACAGAAAGTGAAAGGGGTTACATGCCTTAAAGAAACAAATAATTTCTTTTTATAGGATGTGCAATCTCTGTCATGGATTAATACTATTTGCTATTTGCCTAGTCAAGGGATTTCATTACCAAGAAGATTCAGAGAGCTCAACCAAGCCACCCAGCTGGAAAGCAACTTGTATTAAATTGTGTATTTAACAATTCAGAAATTAAAATACTCGTGCATATACCTTACCCTTCACGTATCCACAAGAATAATAATTGATTCATAACTACAAAAGGTCAATACAATTGATATTTTTTGAGCTCCATATAATATACATATGTACGTATATAAATATATATATATATATATATATATATATATATATTAATGTAGATGTTTATAAACAATAATTAAAAATCCTACATACTTTACAATTGATGTATTTTCAATCTTCATTTCCCTATCATCTTCACTTGCTTTCAATTTTTATACAAATGCTGCTAGACAACCAGCAAGTTGACCTACAAACGGACTCTGATACTTTCCTACAATCAAACAGCTAGTTGCTATCGTTCTTCAATTATAATCAAAGACTTAAGCACTTTGCCATTGCTTTCCAATCTGCTCAGAGTATGCCACTCAAGAAGCCCCTGCAAGAAATAGATGCACCAATAAACAAAAAATGTTTGACATAACTTACCATTACGGGATCAGTATGAAAATATTGGACTGAGGATAAAAGTTACTAACCAAATCCCTGAGGTTTTCTTAGATTCATTTCTGCAAAATTATCACACAAAATGTTCAATTCTATTTTGACAAGCATAGATGCTACATAAGAAAGTCAGATAAGACGGACAGCGTTTGTAGCTTTCAGCACAAAAAATTAGAAATCAATTACCTTGGTTTTCCTTGGATAGTATCGTTAATTTCATCTGTACTAGGCCTCTGTGGAAATGTAGATAAAATAACATAGTTCTCCTTCCCAGGTGATTCATCCACCCTCTTGTAGAGTTCATATTGGTTTGGATAAGTCATTCTACATCACAAGAAGTTAATTTACAGTACCATATGGTGCGTACTGGCAGAAGATAAAAAAATATCTTTGTATTTTGAGCATATCAAAGAAATAATTATCTAATTTGTTTGAATATTCCTTTATTCTCTAAGACTCTTTCATCTTTGCAACTCAAAAAAGCACCCGCGTGCTTAGTACCCCTTCATGTCAGACATATTCCTCCTTGAAATAATCCCAAATTTCATTTGTTATTTTGAAATCCATAATTCTTGTGAAGATGGTCTCAAAAACACTAGAAAAAAAAAACATGACTTTGTTTTTACCTTTTTTTTTTTTCTATCCTTATGACTTTGATTTGGGCTGTGGTATGATTATGCGACAGTAGGAGTATTTCATAATTCTCTTCCACAGTTTCCAAAAAATCAAATGCCTCCTCATAAATTGCCCAAAGGTCATCGTTTTTCCCATTCTATTTTAGAGGTCTAGTAAGAAGAGGGCTCTATGTCTCTTTGTTGGAACTATGGCAGAGAAAAATAAAATAGGGTAGAAGGGGAAACAAAATATGTTGGTATATTTTGAGCTAAAAGCAAGTAATTTAATATTTTATTGATCAACAATATTTACATTTATAATTATAGAAAGAGACAAAATATAGACTAACAAATTAAAAGATATAATTATCAATAACTAATAGACTTGCTCCTCAAGTAAAAGTGGTAACTGACAGACTTGTTCCTCAAGTAAAAATGTCAGACTATTACGAATTTAGTTGCTCATCAAACTAAAACAAAAATATAGTCATGTGCAATACATAAAGCAAATATTTAACAACATTGTCAATTCCATCATCTAGTTACCCATTTATAGAAGGAAGAGAACATGATAATGTTTTCTGATAGCACCAGCCAGAATAAACATGAATCAATTTGATTAGCTTTTATGAACATATCTTTAACTTTCCTACAGTTCCTAAAAATCCTTTCTGCTGATCAGACAATCTCATTGGATGTTTTGAGAGGCTACTCAATGAGCAAGCCCAGACATGCATGTTTATCTGTCATAGTACACTATGTCTCCTTTTCTTCTTGAAGTCGAGCAATGAAACATTAGATTTATAGAAAAACTTAATGATGCAAATATGGTATTGTCTAACCTGATAGCTCCCATTATGGGATACTGGGTTCCTGCATAATACAGAAGTCGAAAGAAGTAGCAACTTTCAAAAGATGCTGCATACTTGAGTCTCTTGTCCCTCCCTATCGTCTAGTGATTAAGAAGGCAAAGTTATAAGCATACTATTACAAGAATAATTTGTTATCTTCAACTGGGTGATCTAGTACTCACTTGCATTACACCACTAGAACCGGGCAAATCCTGAATTCATAGAAATTTGTCAATTTAATAAATGAGCAAAATAAAATGCAAAAATATCATTTAAAGACGGGTTGCAGTATAAACATAAAATTAACCAAGGACCATGCAACCAAAGATAATTTAAGAAAACTAAACAATCTGAATATATTCTATACTTGTAACGTTAGTTTATTTGCTGGTTTCATCACCTTAAAACGTTAATAGTGTAAAGCATATTTGTAGAAAAGTAGCAAGATGTAATTTACTCAATTTTACTAAAATAGATGTTTTAATTTAATACAAAGACCCAAATGTGCATCAAGTGGTGCTACACATTGCTCTACAAAGAAGTCAGCTATTTAACGATGAATCTTAACATCTAAGAATTGAAATCCAAGATAGCCCAAGAGCCTAAGTTAGCAACCATACTAACATAATACAAGGATACAGAGAATCATTTACTTCAATGTACCCCTTCTTTGAAATAGTGGGTTCCTAAAGAAGATAAAAGGCATTACTCAGGTATTCAACTTTGACAGCTTTCTCTCACTGACAACCAAATGTTTCTTATCCAAAAATAACTCCCTTTGCCCGAACATACTCCTATTTGTAGGAGCACATAGCTGTAACAACTCTAACAACCGAACTTCCTCTCAATGTTTTTTGACTTTGGGCTCCATTTTGATAGAAATTGATAGTTATGGACATTTATAGAAATTATTTGTGGAGAATAACTACTTTAGAAAATAGTTTGTTCCAGAAACTCCAACAAAAATCACTGATCTGTAGAAAATAACTACTACATGTTAATTTTGTGAGGAAGTTAAGGTGGTTGAACTGCCATCTAGGGAAGAAACTTATTTTGAAGTTCAGAATATTAGCTAAGTTAATCATGAAGGATTCCACTACCAATCGGTTAATTTATTTAGAAAAATAGAAGGTGGACTTCTGCAGGAGAAGTTGAAGCAGGATATGTGACAAGGTTTGGGGGGGAACAATATGAAAATCTTTTTCAAGAACTGGCTAGTTGAAACAGGAGGGAATCTTTATTGAATCATTTTCAATTTCTCTCATCACAAGCTAATCGTTTGCCTATGGAACAATATTTGGGTTGTTTTTAGGGTGGGTTGCAACCTCAAATTAAGCATCAGGTGCAAGTTTTTTGTTGAAAATCAGGAAAGAATATTTACATTTAACGTATAGAGGTACACAACAGAATATTTAATTTAAGAGGAAACAAGATTATAATTGAACTTTTCGCATTGTCTCAGTCTATCTTTATAATTGAACTTTGATTCTGGAATTGGGTAACAGTGATCCGAAAACCATATTAGACGATGCTCTGTTTTAGTTTTTTTTCTCTAAAATTCATTTTAGAATTTAAATTTTGATTGAAAGTGGGTTTCTTCATTATCAATGAATCCAGATTTGGGTCCCTAGCATTCGAAGTTGAAGATTACTGAACCATCGTTGCGGTCCCTGCTCTATGTTCCTGGATTAGGTTTCACTTTTCTCTTTTGTATTTCCATTCAATTTGAGCTTGTTTACATTTCTGCAATTTACATTTTCAGTTTACAATTCTCATTGGCTTTCTGTCCATCTTAAATCAATTTCAATTTACATTTTCATCATGCTCTATTCTACATTCATAGTCTTTACGTTTCTGTAATTTACAATTTATTTTTCTGCCCTTTACATTTGCAGTCATTTACATTTCCTGCAATTTATTTTTCATCCATTTACAGTTCTCGCAATTTACTTTTAGACATTATCCCTTTCTTTTTCTGTCACACTTTCTAAGTAAAGCCATTAGACAGTCTAATAAGCAATTGCTAACTAAAAAGTCTAACAGTTGTACTTGGTTTCTTTTCTACAAGTCATTTTACTTTTCTACAATTTAGTTTGTTCTTTATTAGACGTTCTCTTTTCACTTTTCATCTTTTGTATAACTACTAGATAGTCTAGTAGACGATAGTCACCTAGATGGTCTAATAGTTGTACTTAATCTTTTTCTTCACATACCTTCATTCATATTGCTCTTTTGTTTTTAGAGTAGGTTTAATTTCAATTTGATTTAGATTCTCACAGTCATTTGGTACAGGGTTTTTAAGTGTCTAATACATTTTCTGTTTCAGTCATTTACTACAATTTCTGTTTCTATTCATTTTGTTCACGTTTCCAGTTCAGAATATTAGCTAATTCCAGTGGATTATAATTTGCCCTTTACTTTTCAATTCTTTACATTTCAAGTGTTGGTAGGCGGTCTATTTGTTTCATTAGGCAATATATTCTAAACTTTGTCTTACCTTCGGATCATTTACGTTTCAAAAACCCAAATTCAAAATCTCCCCATTTAACTTGTAAAGAAAAAAACATTACACAATGAATTCAATCAACATGTTTTCTCTAAGATTCTACCTAGGTTGACCCTATACCACATTAGAAGAGAAACATAGATTTTCTTTGAAAATTGAACACAATTGAAACAATTATCACTCCTCCTCTTATAAACATGGGTTAAAGGCCCAACAAGCTGAAAGCAGATTTTTTGGCAGTCAGTAATGTAATGATAGGAACGGATAGTCAATGACAATTATGGTAGTTATGTGTATAAAAATAACTACTCTAGAAATTAGTTTTGTATCAGCAACCATGACCTCTATTTTTAGCGATCAAACTCTCTAAATAAGGAAATAAAAATAAGTGGAAAAGAATAGGAAAATTCTGAAGATACTTTTCCCTAATCAATAGGAAGATATGGAGGATAATTTTATCCTAATAATCCACTATTTACTGTATCAGTCATTGGTCATCGTCCAAGCTATGACAGTAATAATCAAGCTCTCTAACATAAGGAAATGAAAATATGTTGAAATGAACAGGAAGATTCTAAAAATATTTTCTCCTAATCAATATGGAAATATTGAGGATATTTTTTTTGTAATAATCCACTATTTACAACATTACACACACTCAATAGTATGTCTAACAGCCTCTAATCAAGACACGTCCAGTGTTCCTTTCAGCAGTTTTACATATCTAATCAATTATTCAAAAAGATAGAAATCATTCAAAATCATTTATCAGCATGCAATTGTACTGACTAGACTATTTGGCAATTAGTTTTCGGTGCATAAACTGATTATATGACACAGAACTGTGTCAGATTCAGGTTATCTTCATTTCACTAAGTCAAGACTATCTGAACAACAAGCTGTAAATCATTCAACTATTTCATTAAATAATTTTGAGCTATAATATAGGAACTAGGAACTTAACCTTAAGCCTAGCATTGATTAGAATAACTGGTCTGTGTTCTGCTGCATTGGTCATGGCTCTTAGATCCTGTATTTACAACCTCAAACATTAAAGAGAAAAAAGAGAGAAAAGCATGGGAAAGTTGAAAAAGCATGTATAATCCCTCATGAAAAAGGGGAAAAAAGGGTCAACAAAAATCTCTAAAATATATCTGTAAAACTCCCACTGTATTCACTTACATCAATAATACAATTCCCAACAGCATTTTGAGGAGCCACCAAAATATACATGTCATCTTGCTCCTCAACCTCAGCAGCTCCTGAGATTGGAAATTCATGCATAAATAAGATGCCAAATATATTACAGCAGGAACAAAACTAATTTGTTGTAAAAAGGCAGAGTTAGATAGATATTCTCAATATGAAGTTAGGAAGCAAAGATCTCTTTCAATCCGGATTGCACATATGAATGTTTTTCTTTTTTACATTTATAGGGCATACATATATGATGGCCTGCAGTTAACTCTGTGTGTGAAGTAAGCATTTAATGTAGGAATTGCAAAAAGAATCTGAACTTGACTTGAAATAGAATTAGAGAAATGGTTGACAAAGCAAATACAGAGAAGTATAGTTAGATATTAAGACTTAAGTTAGAATCTGGAATACGAAAATATAAGGAGGCCTTTTGTACACAGGGAATTTTCAGTTTCCTGTGAGTCTAGTTCGGAAAGCTTGTTTCCCATATTTGGATTATTTTTTAAAAATATAACATTCCTAGAAAACAGTGTTTTCTTTGGAATTTTTCCAGGTATCTTTTCTGCAAAATTGTTCCAATGTGATAAATAGTAGTTTCTAGTAAAAATACCAATGTTACTTTTTATACCAGAAAACTTTAAAAAAAAAGTATTCTTAGGAATATTTATGACTAACCAAACATATTTTACTTATTTCTAGGAATCATAACTCTCAGGATTCATGATTCCCAAGCACGGAAAAAACTTCCCGACTACCAAGTCCCTCCAAAAGGTGTGCAATATGTAAATACATCAGGGGCATTGGATCAAAAGCTGCATCTGCCAAACCATACATAGTAAAACTAATTGATATACCTATAGAACCAATATTTATGAAGGTTCCTTTTGCTCCATAATCACCCCAGTCCATGAACTCTAAAATCTTACGAGTTCCAGCAAGCTGCAATGGCATTCCAGCAAGAGCACCCTCTCCCATCGACCCTTGTATACAAACCTGCACGATGAAGATGAAGATAATTTAAATAAAAAGAATTACATCTAGCATTTACAGACAATAGCATCATTTTATTCCCCAAACAATGAAAATATTCTATGTTGGAAAAAAAGGAGTATGAAATATACCTTAACCCGTTTTCCATCATCCGCAAAAGAGAGTGCAAGAGCTCGAACAAGTTCCATCAAGGTACCTATTCGATAAACATCCTGTAAACCACAATATGTGGTCAAATCAATACATCTAGAAAAATAAAATAAAGAACAAAGATGTCCATACCATGTCTGGGTTCAGCTCAGGAATGTTGATGTCAACCTGTTTGATTTGGAATGACAAACAAAGCATATATTAGCCTAGGATCCAAGGGAATTAAATATAATACCATTCAACATACATGGTAAAAGCTTAATATTTTTCCTTCTGTTCTTCCTACCCTTCATTACTCTTTATCATTGAATATTATGCGTGCAATAAGAATGTTGATTAAAAGAATATTATGCGTGCAATAAGAATGTTGATTAAAAGAATATTATGCGTGCAATAAGAATGTTGATTAAAAGAATATTATGCGTGCAATAAGAATGTTTATTAAAAGTAGGAAGTGCTGCATCACTATTGCAGCACCACAAATCTCATAAAAAAGAAAAAACAATACCAAAGTGAGGATTCTACCTTGATTATCTGTATCCAAAACTGGTAGTTAAAATACTTGTGTGCTTAGTCTCAGTAGGAGATTAAGATAGGATAGTCACTAGTGCTTGGTGTACACATTACAGCAAGAAGTGAAGTTGAGAATACTTGTCTTTGTAATCTGATTGATTGTAGCAGATACCTTTAAGAGTGTCTAAAGGAAAAATTGGATATAACTCATAGTTATGTTGAACCAGAATAAATCCCTTCATTCTTTATTCGGTTATATTTGTGTGTATATAGACTATAGACCATCAGTCATTAGACGGTCTAGTGATCTGCGAAAAAGTTTTAGGCTCTATTCAACCTTCCTTCTAAAGCTAGTCTCCTATAGTTATTTTTTATCTTTCAATCATTATAGATATAACCATTGTTGATCAATAAAATATCAGATTCCTTGACTTCAGCTCAAAACATTATAACGTATTTTGTTTTCCCTTCTTACCCATTTTATTTTTCCTAACATAGTTCCAGCAGTGTACCTATACCATTAGCAATGGCAATTAATATACGAGACCCCAAAATCTGAAGAGACAATCCTAGAATGCGCACCCAAACCTGTACATGGGAATGGTAGTTTTGTCTCAAAGGATTGAAATCAGGTGGCCAAAGAAACATTCCCAAGATCCCTGGATTCAATTGCCAAGTACTTGCGGCCAGAATAGTTTTTAAATCTTCATCATTAGAGAAAGAGAATTCAAAATATCCACGACCAAGGGGAACAATGGACCAAGATCCATTAATTTTCCAAGTTCCTTCTAACTTAAGCTGAAATCCATGAGCTTCTTGGGTCTTTCTCCCTTTGATAGGATAATAGGACTTGTGACATGAAGTTTTGCTGGCAACTTGCTAACCCATCCCGGTATTCTTCCTTCGGAATTGTTATAGAATTTTCATCACCCTTCATACACAATTTAGGCAGTTGTGAGACATTGAAATAGGACCCGTGTAAGGAATTTACATACGAAGGTTTATCCCGCTCGCTTGAAGCTTGATTGTTAGTTGCCACCAAAGGCGTAGATCACATAGGAAAATCCCTGGCACCATTGGATCCATGGGATCCCAACATTAACTTTCTTTATTTTTTACATTTAAATATACAACATTTTTCTTGGGGCAAACTAAGTAAGAATGACAATGGTTAAAGATATTGCACAGATTTAGAGTCACTCAAATATTTGAAAGCATTAACCAGTTTGCAGACTTGTGACAGTAGTAGTGTCTTACCTTCAACCTAGTTTTACCATCACTGATAGCCCTCTCAGTAGCTTGTAGCACGTCATCATAGAAATATTTCCTGATTTCTCGAGAATGGGGAATGTTGTTTAGTCTAGTAGGAATCCCTCTCCACTTATCCTGTAATAAGCTAAGGAAAAATAAGAAACAATATACCGAGGAGGTTTTTATAGTGTATAAAGGAGGAAAGTATTAAAAACTAAACAGACAAATGCCCACAACTGTCTACCTGGCTCAAAGATGTACGTCCTTTCTTTGTATCAAGAATTGATTTTTCTGAGTTAAAAGAAGTTAGTAAATGAACTTACAAAACATGAATAATGGAATAATGGAAAGGAAAACCCTCTTTTTCCTCAAAATCCAATACTCAAAGCATTATATTTCACCTAAAATAATCACAAAATTCACCTTCTACAAACACCTTATGTCAGAAAATTCATTAAGATTTTTCCTCAAATTTATACCCAGTTTCCGGATTTTGAACCATCTACATAATTTTCTATTTCAATTTTTTCCAAAACCCCTAATTATTTGACCAGATAACAAGGTTGTGGATGGTTTAGGTAATGCAATATTACTAGAGTTAGATTGAAAATTTTTAAAATTGGGGAGTTAAGTTCGAACAACGAATTATTAGATGACCAAAATCGTGCATTGGCTACTGTGCAAGGAACAAAAATGCAAGCCTAAAATTTGTTTCTTAAATATCATGTGAAGGTTAAGAATCTGGAATACACTCCCGTATAAGTTGATGAATTACCTGACTTCCAAATATAAGGGCCGTTTTGTATAAACAAATAAAATATTTTTTCTCATTTTTTATATTTACATATATACCACTCTGCTTTCACAGTTTTCAAACAAATTTTTTAAAACGAAAAAATTGGAAACAATGTGATTCTTTTCAAATTAATTGTCAAAAGAACAAAAGTAGATTTTTTTTGAAACTGAATAGACTCTAAACTCACAATTCCCAACAAATATATAATGGCTGATGGTTTTAATACATGCTCTTGAAGCTTCATACCTCCAGATTTCATTATTTTTACTTTATCATATTGCAATTGAGATAACAAAGATTCAATTTCTTTGAAAACTGCTTCTTTCGAATGGCTGCCATCAACCTGTGCATGACAAATAAGTTAAATGTGAGTGAACGTCAAGACAAAAGATAGACATATGAGAATGCTAATAGTCTCCAATGACCTTATGAGTTATATTTGAGTAAGAGGAAGATACGGCTTCTGCATTTTGCTTATATATGTTTAGGCGAGATTTGACCTGAAAAGCAATAGATAAGTATACACAAGGTATTTCACAAGGATGTTAGATCCACGTAATCTTAAATAACAATATGACCGAAGCTCGCTAAACGTTTTTTTCCCTTTAAGATAATAACTACATGATACATTTTCTACTTCTAAAGTAGCATTGAAATAAAATAAAACAAAAAAGCTAATGCAATGTCACACGGTAGAATTTAAGTATTTTAATAAATTACACGCAGTGATCCTTTAGAACTCCTCCCTTTACTAACATAAGTGATAATTCACCTTTCATATAACTTCGGACTCTGAATCCTGTTACTACTTCCTAGAAAAGAAAAAATTTTAATGGCTATGGTTAACCCACACCTTGCTTGTAGAAATATGGAGAGAAAGAAACAAAAATCTGAAAGAGTTATATGTAAATCTGATATGCAGCACACATTGAGCAGTTTATGCACATGATTGACACCATCATTATAATGCAATTATGCTGACTGATAAACTTCTTTGTTGATTCAGTTGAAAATAGTCTTAAAAGCACACTATGACTATATGATAATTAAGATCTTTAACTTCTCATAAATATTGTAATAAAACTTGCCATTAACAAAATCAAAATCTCATCAATGGCGACAAGTATTTAGGAAATCATTTCATTCAGAGTCCATCTTTTCCAGCTTCCAATGAGTATAAATAACAAATACATTTTCAAATGATGCAGCTTATGTGAAATACCCACAAAGAGAGCAAAAATAAACAAATAAAAGGAGTGCATATACCTTCTCCTCAGTGTCGTCAGGTCGAGTTATCACCCTTGCATTAACTTCTTCAGTCTCCGGTGGAAAAAAATTTAGATGGTATATCTTCCCTGTCACTGGGTCAAGCCTTCTACCAACACATCTGTCGATCAGAATTTCATCAGGAACCTGAGTATTAGAAATTTAATAACTTAGCGAGGAAGATGAATCTAAAGATTACTGATTCTATTTAAGTATATAACATGTAACATGTCAATAACACCAAATACTCATGTCCTATGCCTATTATAGACAAGATTATTCACATATTTTTAAGTAAGAAGTGGACTTTAAACCTAACTCAACCTTATAAAACTGATTTATATGATCAGGTTTGCATCCACTTATATACTATAAAATAATTTAATTTCTAGTAGATATGAGTCTCCAACACACTTTCACTTCCATCTCCTTTTCATCTCATTTTTTTCCTTTCTCAACTCATCTCATCTATCACACATTTTTCACTGTCCCTCTTCTTTTTCTTCATTCATTATAACTCATCCCTCAAGCACCAAAAGATGAGGTGTATGTCCCATTTCTCTTTACAAACAGGTCACATTTGCACCAACCATGAAAAACTTAAAAAAAACAAATAAAATCCTATTAACCTTAAACAGGATTTTAAATTGCCATTGCAATCATATGAAATTTCTTTTCAATATTTTATGCTATGATTGTGGTTTGCGAGACCCCAAAAGCCTTCAAATTGACAACCATTTTTTAAAAACAATCCCATAAACAACTGCAAATTTAGCAGGTGGAGTTTTTGGAAAGGGGAAAAAAACAAAATAAAATAAACGTTTGACATACATCCAATACTATATACACATCAGGTCGTATCTGCATTTTCTCCAGATTCTGGGACTGGCCCAAACTCCGAGGGTACCCATCAAGAAGCCACCCTTTTTGCTTAGCATCTTCGCGAGACAATCGTGCTGCCACCATCTACAAAAGAACATACATTAACCAAACCATGCATTTTATTTTCATGGCAGAAAGGCTAGGTTTGACAATATTATACAGCTGTCACAATTTCATCAGGAACCAGTTGACCCGCGTTCATGAACTCCTTTGCTTTATTTCCAATTTCAGTCCCAGCTGCCACTTCTGCTCTTAGCAAATCCCCTGTTGATATGTGCACCAATCCAAACTGCACAGCAGAAAACAAACAAACAATTTATTCATTTATTTATTACAACATCAATTACATAATTTATTTATTTACTAATTTTAGTCATTTTTGGACTAATTTTCTACCAAATATTTCTAAAGAAAAACAAATTGCAAGTTAAAATTAGTTTAAAAGTTATTTCTTAAAAAAAATAATATATACAAAAATTTTAACAGTGAAAAATTACTTTTAATACTTTTTATATTTTCCGTGCAAACAAACCTTAATTCTTCTTGCTTTTCTTCATTAAATTACTTCCAGAAAAACAGTGAGGCATTAATTAATTGAAAAGGGATGGCACGTAACATGTGGAAGCAACGAACCTTTTGGACAATTAATTCACATTGCGTGCCTTTGCCGGATGCAGGTGCACCTGATATCATCACCTTCAGAGGATCGCTGATGGAACAATTCACTTTGAGCGTCTTGTTAAAGATAATGAGAGATGTAAGGATCCTTGCGTGGTGTAAGAAAATTAGGAATAAATTAGTAAATGATGATAAATAAATGTAACCTTGGTTGTTAACCGCGATAGCGTGTGGCAGCGGAGGTTGCTTAAACGAAGAGGCTGTGTGCAGAAAGAGAAATGGCAGAGGTGTAGACATGAATGGCGGCGAAGGGGAGTGAACGGAAGAGAATGAGAGGTTGTGAAGGTGGTGGTGCGGTGGAAGGTGGTGGTGCGGTGGAAGGAGGTGGGTGTGGAGTTTATCATTGTCTGCTTTCGTTTGCGATGATGAGCCACTCACTCGAATTAGTTGAGTGGTTCACAGCACTCACTACACCCTCTCACAAATGCCACTATTACTTTTATTGTAGAATTTAAAAGAAAATGTTATTTTAACAGATAATAAATTTGATTTGCTTAATTCAATTTTTAAAATTGTTCTACAGTAAAAAAAGTATTTTTCTTTTTCGTCATAATCTGATGCAACGTATCATCACTCTACACCAACAATTTATATTTATTAATATTTATATTTATCAATAAAAACGACAAATTTTTGTTATAGTTTTTAAATATAAGAGTAATTCATTATGAACACAAGATAAAGTTGACATTATAAATATGATAATAATTATATAATATACAATTTTAATATACAATGCATTTTGTCGGTCAAATGTAGAGCGCGAGGTAGTTCGCATTGTCACTCCTAGGTTGAAAGCTCTCTAACGAGATATGATTAGTCATGCCAATTATCAATATATTTTTAAAAAAAGACATAAACATCTAATGTTGTATGGAGTACAATTAGTACATCTTGACATTCATGTATGTCCAATATAAGAAAATGATAAAAAAATGGTAAGAAGAAAATATAATTATTAAATTAATTGCATATAATTGGGTACAATATCATCAAATATTGCATACAATAATTGCATATAATTTTATAATTATTATTTCCTTAATACTCCCCTCAAGTTGGTAGGTGAAGATCAAGAACCCCAACTTGTGTCGTAGCGTCAAAAATCGTTCCTT
>Ga0123342_1002482_pt1 | contig 30651 bp, 16 predicted proteins | sample Turbeawhitnodule_FD_89960 | JGI IMG/M metagenome (GOLD analysis project Ga0123342, IMG submission 89960) | Root nodule microbial communities of legume samples collected from Mexico - Turtle bean Mexico white nodule | ecosystem: Host-associated > Plants > Roots > Nodule | place: Mexico: Nepantla... | reverse complement strand
GTTTGTTCTCATATTTATTGAGGTATTTAATGCATTGATGTGCATTTAGGTTTATGCTATTGATTTTGGTTTGGCTAAGAAATACAGAGATAGCTCAACACATCAACATATTCCTTACAGGTATGAAGATTTATTGGCATGCACTAAATTTAGTACTTATCAAGGATGTAGTGTAAGGCCTTGATGGCATCATAAAATATCATATCTTAATTTCAATTATTCCTACCCTGTGCTGTAGTTGCAAGTTGTCATATACTGAGCAGCTGCCATATTAAGAAAATAAAAGATTAGGGAGGGTATATGTTATTATGGGTTTTATTGAGAATATAATAGTTAATGTCAAATAAAGTGTTATCACTTAGCATACCTTATGATGGCCATAATATTAGATATAAAATTTTGCTACTTGTTGGTATTTTCCTGGGCATTATTAGTCTTGTACGACAAAGGCTCCAAATGCCATTCTTTTTATAATTTCTTTGTAACAACTTCTTGCTATAACTCTTTTAGGGATTTTGAATGTTCCAGGATTTTAGAGGCATGATTAAAACAATTTCATAGCTGTTTGAATTTAACTTGTTACAATCTATCTGAATTTGTATTGATTTCAATGGTTCATAGTTTTATCTATAATTTGGTATTAACTAGTTTAATGCCAGATATTTTTTGGTTAATTTTGTTTAATGCCAGATATTTTTTGATATATTTTGTTTAGTGCAGCAAAGTTTGTTTGACTGTGAACAGTAATTAAAAAAAAAAAAAGGAACAGCTGATGGGTGGAAGGAGACTAAATGATATATAATATTGACTTTAAAGTTTTCTATCATAATTCTTGTTAATAACCTAAAAAAGTCTAAATTCTGAATTTGCTTATCAAGATTATATTCTTGGGAGGGTTTCAGCTCTGACGTACAAGAATAATGCCTGCTGGCTAACACTAGTAAGTCACACTAGTAAGGAAGCAATTAAATGGAAAGTTGTTGCTCAAAGGAGTACCTTGTTGAGTTATAGTCTTAGATTATCTTAATACAATCCTGTAAATATGCTCCTGCCCCTGCATGGAAATCCTCCTCATCTTCCAAAAAAGTTTATTTATGAGCTCGAGTGCGTGCGCACACCACACCTGTCATCTCCTTGCATCCCTCTTTTTTTGTTTGATGACTTCTCATTTTTCTGTTGATATCATTTCATTCTTTGCTGAAACTTTATTGATCTGAATGTTCGGGTGAGAAATGCATCAATTATGCATACTATTTTTGTATTTTAGTCTCTGGTTTCAAGGTTCTGGTTGTCTAAGTCATAGATGTAATATTATCAATATTTTAGCAAATGCTGTTAAAGCGTAGAGGGCTTCTGTTTGAGTATCAATTTATTTTCTGATATGTTCAATCATTAATAATGCAGGGAAAATAAGAATTTGACTGGAACTGCGAGATATGCTAGCATGAATACTCACCTTGGCATTGGTATGTGTTACTTCCTGATTCTTTACCAACATATGAATAATAAATGGTTAAATTTTGTTATCTAATAGATACATGTTGCTTCTACTTCTGTGGTGATTGATGCTTAGAGCAAAGCAGAAGAGATGATCTTGAGTCTCTTGGTTATGTTTTGATGTACTTCTTGAGAGGAAGGTGAGTGTTGCTACAACCTTACTCTGTTGGCTACAAGAACTGTAAACTTTGTCTGATTTCCTTTTTCTTTGTAGTCTTCCTTGGCAGGGACTTAAAGCAGGAACAAAGAAACAGAAGTATGAGAAAATTAGTGAAAAGAAGGTTTCTACCTCGATTGAAGTAAGTTAAATTATAAGTCCTTTTCTAGTGCACGTATATGTGCCTTTTCATGAATCACTGAGAATATTTTGCTTATTCCAGGCCTTGTGTCGTGGCTATCCAACAGAATTTGCATCTTACTTCCATTACTGCCGATCATTAAGGTTTGATGATAAGCCAGATTATGCTTACCTCAAAAGAATATTCCGGGACCTTTTTATACGAGAAGGTTTGTACTTATTATATAGTGTACAGTGGATCCTTGTTCAACTTCTTAAGTTCACTTCCTCATATATTTTTGTGTTTAATAAAAGAATATCATGTTTTGAATTTGTTTTTCTTATCAAGTTAGTATTTGATTGAACAGGATTCCAGTTTGATTATGTCTTTGATTGGACCATTTTGAAGTATCAACAATCACAGTTAGCCACTCCTCCAACTCGGGCGATTGTAAGTAATTTTCTTATTGCCCCTTTGGGATTCTTTTGTCATTGTGCAATTGATGAAACTTCCTGACACTTGTTTTATTCAGGGTCCTGGTGCTGGAACCAGTTCTGGAATGCCCCCTGCTGTTACTAATGCTGATAGGCATACAGGTAGTTTATCCAAGTTTACTTGTAGAGTAATAGGCATTTCGTATTTTGATTTGTATAAGTGTATGATTTCCTTTATATTCATGTAACTTTTTTCTCTTATAGTGTCAGAAATGAACAATCTTTTCCACCTGATATTTTCTCAATTTAAATAACATTCTTTCATTAATTCTTCAGATATTATTGATTTTTAGCCATCTCCTATTTCTTAATTTACCTCTTTCTAATTTTTTTTCTATAATCTATTGATTTAGGTTTTGCAATATAATACCCTTTGAAATTATTTTTAAATGGTTTTTAAATTATCTTTTGATCTGTATGGTGATTTTCTATATTTTCTGTCTCACAGGAGGGGAAGAAGGGCGACCTCCTGCTTTGGTTTCAGTGGATTCCTCAAGGCGCAGAATGTCAGGGCCCATTTTAAATACTGTAAGTTTCTCAGCAAAAAAGTTCAATTACCAACAACTGTTATTATGGATGTTCCTGAGTTTTTTAGGGACACTGTTTACTTGTGGTTCCTTTTCAAAATTCAGGTTATTGTCACTGATCTGTAAAGTAAATCGAATCTGTATGTTATGCTGTAGAATGTGCAATCTAAGCTTTACTTTTTTTCAACTCTTAGTTTTTCTTTTTGTCGACTCTATAATTGCCTAATGAATGACCATGCAGTTATCAAGTGCCAATGTCTTGGGTCAGTCAAGTGGATCATCAAGGCGGGTTGCTGTTTCCGGTAGCCGTGATGCCTTTGTTGGTACTGAGTCCGAAATTCGTACTCGCACTGCTGAAGCTAGCCCTGGAGGAGTAGCACACAGAGGTTTGAGTGCGCAAAGAAGTTCACCAATTGGATCTTCTGATCCCAAGAGAGTTGTATCATCCGGGAGAAATGCTTCTCACGGGAAAAATTATGACTCTGTACTCAGGGGCATGGAAGGTTTGCAATTAGAGAATGAAGAGAGGACCCATTATTAATATCTCACCTAGTGAATTTGAGTTGATAGGCACTGCCAAAGTTGCTTATGTTGCTAAGTTGAGCTGTGAGGAAATTTGGATCTGAACTTGAAATTCTGGCTTTGTATTGTTAACTCATCTGCTCAAATGGATGATGCTGAGAAGCTGAAATAATTTGAGCTAAATCAGGGATTGTGCTTGCTGTATAGCTCAGTTTTAATTGGCACTTCTGGCTGGAACTCCTAAGTTTTATAACATCTTTTTCTGTGAGTTATTATATTGGTTTACCAGATGCTTTACAGTTTCACGTGGATTACAAATGTCTACTATCAAATACCAGCGAAAATGTAATTAGCCATTCTACTCATTTTGGCATTTTGGGATAAGTTTCCCCTGGTTTCCACGATGTAATTGTCTGGCAGTTGTTTTGGTATTAGGAACATGTATGTTCTTATTTGAGAGGTTCCTACAAAGGCCTAAGTCACAATCTCTCTATTTAGTTTTTCTTGTATGTATTTTGTTTTGATCTGTGAAAAAAGTTTTCATTAAATTGAATTGGAATGTTTGTTCTATTTGTCATGTCTGGTAGTAGTCAAGTACTTCTTTTATTTGGTTTATGAACTAGACTTGCTTAGCCAATTCTACATCCTCTTTTGCACTGTTACAAACTAAATTTGTGAAACCCTATACTCAAAACTTTCGTAGGCTTGATTTTGTAAACAGAGTTTCATTAATTTTAAAATTTTAATCATATAAATCAAAATCTAGCACACATCTTAAAAAAACATAAACTATGCATTGATTTCACTCTAAATATAAGGTGTATCTTCACTAATAAAATGTTACAACTATTAACATTTTAACAATTTTACACAATAACTCATCCTTATTGTTTATGCACTGACTTCTATTTTGAACATAACCCTGGTCCTTTTGTTGGTGGTTTCATTAGTGCATTGCTTTTGGCGCTTCCAATTTTTGATGAAAATATCTAACATTTAACACTTTCTTAACAAAAGTAAGTTTATTCCGTGTAAATAAACTAGAATGAAAAACACACTTTTGTTATATTTGGACGAAATCTTGTTTCTGATACACATTATAAAACCACATTTCGTTATATATCTTGATGGATTGTTATGCAATACAGATACTTTTCAATTGTATTATCTTGACAATATTTAAATGAAATACACAGTGAAAAATTATCGTTGAATTTCACTGTAGAATCTTGTCAGAAATATTTTTACTGAGGGAATAATACAAGAAAACCATGATTTCATTGAATATGTTGACAATATTTTACCGAATATTTTGTTGTATTATCAGGGTAGAACAGAACACTGTGGTGTGGGAGTGTCAAATATTAAGGATATTTTTACCGAAAAGAAATTCCTGAAAGGCCGTGTTTTAATAACAATTTGGAGTGCCAATAATAATGCCCTGCCTCAATGTTAGATTCATTGCCATTGTTGTGATTAAAAGAAGGATGACAAATTGAAAACTTCATGCTATGATTGAGATTTATTGGTTGGCAAAAAATAACTAAGGTGAGAGTTAGATCAATTTGTGTACTTAAGAGTAAAATGTTACAGTTTCTTAGTGTATATGAGGCATAAAACATACTGTCAAATGAGGCAAAAGTTATATTTTAGATTCACTATCTTGGAAAGTTGTATCGGAATTGTATCCAATTTTCTGTATCACCTTGTTATCTAACAATTCTTTAGAAGATTTCCTCATGAAATAAATGATTGACTAAACAAGTTTGTTGATTTGGAAGTCATACACAAAAGGGTTATGAATTTCTTGTACTTGCCACTAACCCATTGTGATGCCTAAAAATGCATACCTTCTTAGTCTCTAACTAAAATTTGCCTCATCTGATTTGTTATCGTTTCTGATTTTTTTTTTCTTTTCTCCAATTAATTAATAAATTTTCAAATGTAATGCCAAATGATATTGATTAGAAATTTCAATGTTTTTAATCTATTTATAAAAATTATCTGTAATGATTTTTAATAACAAATTTTATTCTTCAATTTTCATTTTAATTTCTTTACAAGATTAAAAGGAATTGATATTTTATTTTACAAAATATTTGTAGTGGTAGTATAAGAACTTAATTTCTGCATATTGATGTAAAAATTAGTTGAAAACTTAACACTATTACGTTGACAGCAAATACTATCGAAGTTGAGTGATTTATTTTCAAAATAATTGTGGTGCATAATATTTTATAAGAGTGTTTTAATTGTAATTCTAATATTTAATCTCGTGGTTGACAAGTTTAAGCTAATAAGTTAATTTATTAGATTAATTTTTTATTTAATAATACTAGGTGATAAATTAGTTGGTAGCCGATAAAATAATTTTCAGTTACTAAATTAATTACTAACGAATACGTTAGTAAATTAACTATTAACAAATAAGCTTACCATTAACAAATAAGTTTCAAACTAATATTAGAATAAAAGTATTTTGATAATTAACTGATAAAGTAGTTGGTAAATATGACATAACATAAAAAGATAACTTATATAAGTTTTATTATATAAATAAAAATTTTGTTTTTAAACAAAAATATATTATTATTTAATTATATTTTTTTTAAATAATTAAATTCTTATTACATTTTTAATGCTTTTATTTTTTAAAAGTTGTATATATATTCATTTGTAAGTCATTTTATTTAAATGAGTTAAATTTAAATAGTATTAATCAAATTTATTGTTTAGAAATTTAAATTTTCTTTACTATTTAATTTAACTACTGTTACATCAATTTCTTTTATAATTTTTATTGTGTGTAATTTCCACATAGCATCAACATTTATTACTTAGCACTTTTTTTTTAATTTGAACTGCATAATCAATCATAAAACAACCCAACAAATATAAAAAACATGCAGTAATTAATTAGTTTCTTAAAATTAAAATAATAAATATGTTAAAATATAAGGTAATATTGAAAGAAAATTAAATAAACTTATTTAAAGTTCTAACTATATACTCTTGTGTTGGTCATAACTCATAAATTAGTCAAAGCAAGTGGGAGTTAACTTATTGAACTTACCAAATACACTCTTACCTTGTTTTAATTAATTTCTTTTAAGACATCAAAGTTGATATAATGTTACCACCATTAAGTCATTCTTGCTAGGATTAAGAAATTGCATATACCGAAATATATGTTGACAAAGATAACTAACAAAGTCAAATATATTAGGTTTCTCACATTAATAAAATAATTTGAATTGATGAAGATAAATGATAACAAATTTATAAAAGATTATTTTGTCATACTAATGAATGCTATGAATAAAATGTGGATTCTTGATAAGACATCATTTACACATCACTGAAGAAAAATATTTTGATTTACTTATCAGAATGTTGCAGAAAAAAATTCTTAATTTTGATACCTAAAAGGTTTGAAGTCAAGATCTTCGGTATTGAAAAGTCTAGTGATTTACAAACTCTAACAATTATAGATCTAACAAAGAAACTTCATGCACAAGAAGTCTCAATAAGAAGTGAGGAAGCTATTGAAGGTGTCTTTCAAGTAAAACACATTAAAGACATTTTCAAAGTCAACATTATAGCAATAACAACAAAGGAAGCTGAAGGTTCTTCAAGAAAAGAAAATATTTTATCCTTGTTCTCTTGAAAGAGAACCAACTGTGCTAAAAGATTGTTGGTAACAAATTTTACCTCCACTACTGACAAATCAATTGACCAAAAACAAAGTTAGTGCAGGCAAAAGGAAGAGGAAAAAAATTCTATATCACCCAAGAAAGGTATCATGATGTCAAAGATGTTCTTTACTCTCAAGATTCAAGAACTAAGTAGATTCTTTTAGTGTTGCAAGAATGCTAACAAATGGATATGCAATGAATAATTGCTTTATCATTGATGAATACAGAACAAATATGGTACAAGGTTGAAATGATCATAAACAATTTTTATTTGAGTTTTAATTGAAGGCCATGATTTCACTGCCAAATTGCTGAGAGTGTTACTTGATGTGGAAGATTTAGTCCCATCAACTTCAAGTCATTAAAAAGTTCATAAAAGATAAATTTGAGAAGAAAAATGTGGGCGTTTGGTGTTTAAAGATAGGAGATAAACTAAATAGCTACGGTGACGGTGAATAGGCCATAAATTGGCATGCAACTTACAGACAAAATGAGTAAAACACTATTGAAATAAAATTTGAGGATAAAGCTTGATATTTCCAAGACAAATCTCAGAGTGTCACAGTTATGGGATCTTGCCTCATTTAAATTTTGAATAAATTTTAGGTAGCTTTTTTTATCATTCCATATTTTATCTTTCATTAAACTAATGAAATTTGAAATAAATATAGTTTCATTGGTTGGCCAGAAAAACTACATCTGTTTGTTTCATTGGTTAAATCCTAAGGCAAGGCAAGTTATAAGAGTATTTGGAATGTAAGTGAGGCAGTCTTATGTAAGTCCAATTCCTTCATTAATTTCATCAATACACTATTTGTTTAGTAAATCCTGATGTTTAATTAGGATGAACTCCAGACAAGTACACATAAGAAACATTTATGCTTAAATTATGCAAAGAATGGAAGAATCATTGGAAAATTTAAAAAGGAATTTATTTTTATTGAACGCTAACATGTATAAAAAAACACTTCAGTACCAAATCAAATTCATCTGCCAAAATTTCCCTCCAGGTTCCAGGGATTTACAAGGTTGTTAGCAAAATAGTATTCCAAATCCAATCACTCCCTTAATATGCACCTGGAAACTTTGGCCTGTACTGAAGACTTCTTTGAGAAGCCTTGATAAAATGATACCACTAAAAGCGGCATGCAGCATCCAAATGTTTCTCCTGAACCGTACCATGATCATCACACAGAAAAGCAAAACAAAAAGGATGTCCTAGTGGACCCGAAACTCAGCCACTCAAGTAATTCAAAACAAAAGTTACATAAAAGAAGACTCCTCCTCTTACTAGAATTAAAAGTTCATCATTTCCGAAGGGGAAAAGGAAAACCAGTGAACCACATTCACTTCTATTCTAGAGATTCAAATCAAAAGGAGGGAACACCCATTGGAAGTATTGAACATTGATGCACTAATTTCGTGAAAATTATAAAGACAATTGAAATGAAACTCCACAAGAAACAGAGTGAGGAAAAGTAAGAAAGCTAGAAAAATGCACTCTTTACGACATGGACCAAAACGAAGACAAGAATCCCAAATTCTCTTCCATATTACATTCTTTATGTGTACTTTAGCAGGCACATAAATAAAGACTAAGCAGCAAATAAATTATATATATAAAACATAAATTATTGTTATATATGATATGAAACACCCCACCCACCCAGCTGAGAAAAGAAGTTGTAGTTGTTGTTACCAGCCATAGACAACTCTGTTGCACCTGTCCTTGAGCCACTTAAAGCTCTTCCTCAGAGACCCTTTCAGTTTTCCTTCAACAGCATACACCTTGTAGCTAGCGACCCTCTTTTTACGCTGCAACTCGGGGTCACTGAAGCTCCAACTTTTCGATGTGGACCCATTTGTGGATTTCCCCTTCTTGAACTTGACATCGTTGATGTTGTTGTTTGCCGTCTGGGTTTGAGTTGGGTGCACCGAAGAGGCGTAGGAGGCGCTGTAGCAGCGGAGATCTTGCATGCCAGTTCCATTATAGGGCTCAATCTGCATCCTTCCGTGGCCGTACGATTTGGATCTGAAGTCTTCCATGGTGGGTGCCGATTGATTGCAGAGAAAGGGTGTTGTTTGCGAACAGGACCTTAGGCAGACCACAACATGTTTTGTTTGTTGTTTTACCGATGATTTTTGCGTTTTCTTAATCGACTGCTGCTGGGGGCGCTGACTACTATGCCTTTTTGGCGTCGGTGCTACTTTTTTTTATCTGTAATAAAATAAATCAAATAAAAACGTTTTTCGCTTTTATTTTGTTGAGCGTGGATCGTGGAGCCAATGGGAACATGACACGCGGCAAATGTCACGTGACAGGCACGGCGTTGAAATTTAACAGTTGGGTTGGGTGTCCCAATTGGATCATGTGCTCTTGCTACTTCTTTGGGTACCAATTTATAGCTCCTATCATTACTCACTTACCCTTCCTGCAAACTTTCTTTTTGTTTTTTTCTCATTCACACAAACCCTCTTTTCTATTTAACTGCTCATTAACTTCTTATTATGTATAACTAACATTTACTAATCAGTTAACCACATTATAAATATATATTAAATACATTCCATCTTTCAAATTTTAGATAACTTTGACATTTTATATTTTAAATTAACCTTTCAATATGGGTTACCACCACCTATTATTAGTATTTTTTTATTACCATCATAACACATATATTAGTTAAAATTAATGTTTATTTTTAGCTTATTCTTTATCTTATCCTATTTTGACCAATAATAAGTCTTAAAGATTGTTGAAATTTTAAAAATTTGAAAATATAAGACATGTATTATGTAGAGAAAATTGTAATTTATTTTTTTTGTATACTCTAATATAGAGCAAAATCTAACATAATATCAAATGTTAACAATATATTGATCTTAATTTCGTAAATATAAATAATAAATATATATTTTTTTTAAATTGTGTGTCAATTTTGTGATAGAGGAAATCACATGCCTTTAATTTGCAGAACAAATTTGATTGTAATTTAATGGCAAAGTCATCCAACAACCAAGTCTCAAATGCACTAATGATAACTCCTGAGGTGGTTGAAGATCCTTGTGATATGCAGATACTCAGCTAGCCATCATGTTGGCAAGAATATGAAAATTTTGTCACATGAGGAATACTATAATGGTAAGAAATTTATTATTGTTGGAAATGGAAGCAAACTTAGCATTTGTCATGCAGGGCAAAGTTAAAAAACCTTCCATTAGATAAAAAAATCTTTGAGAACAGTAGCACAAATATTTATAATGCCACACGCAAAACTAAGTATACTTTAATTAAAAATGTAAAAAATAAAACAAGTGAGGTGCAAACATATTTAATAAAAATATTTTAAAATGTATACAAAGAAGTTTATTTAACATCATACTTGGATAAATAAGTATATAACTTTAAATTACAATTAATTAATTTAGTACTTATTTATTATTAACATTATTACAACTTGTAGGAGTCATTGGTGGTTGTTGGTCATTATTTCTCATCATTTTCTCCTAATTCTCTTGTGTTCATTGTATAAGAAAACTAACACTTTGACCATCAAACATATACTAGACGCATAAGAATTACAGTTGTTAATTACCTGTAGTTGAGAACAAGATACGGTTAATTACACCTAATGTAACTCATTTTGTCTCACCACTATTTAATTAGGGTATAAAATATATTTTAGTTATTTGTATTTAATTTGTCGTGCTCATATCAATTAGAAAATTATGAGTATGGATATTATGTATTGAAGCACATGTACACCATCATATTTGCAAACATTACTAACTCGTGGAGAGAGGTAACATTTTTTTATAGTTATTTAATGATTCATCTCCACCGAAAAATAAAGATATATAAAAAATTATTTAAATATATAATTGAATGTTATATTTATCATTTTTCGTACAACTTTTATTAGATAATACCATTTAATTACCTTGTCTAAATATATAATTGCTTTGTCTAAAAATTATAGATTGTTATATGCAGGTGAATGATACTAGTAATGAAGGGAGAAAGCCTTATAAAACAAAATTGATTTTTTTAAAAAGACAACTTACTATAATTGTTATTACAATAATAAAAATAAAAATTTGACTTACCATGATGGTTGTGGTGCTACTTGTCATAAAAAGTCATATTTTCTATAATGTTTCTAGAAATATTTGTCATATAAAACCATTTATAGTGACAATTGTTAGGCTAACTATTAATAAGTTAAATTTTCTATGAAAATTCTAGAAATACATGTCATAAAAAGTTATATATGAACATATGTTGGACATATATAACTGTTACAATAAATTAACTTTTTATGATATTAGAATAGTCGTAAAAAATCTTGCACAACTATCAAATTTTACATTGATTTTGCTCAAATATCAAATTTAATTTCCTAAATCTAAATAATAAATATATTTTTCTCTTTATGTAAAAAAATTGGAATATTTCTTAAAGCTAATTTAAATAAAAAATCTTAAATGAATAGTCTCAACAAAAAGATACTTATTCATTTATATATCAATAACAAGTAATCAACTAATGAATAAACAATTTAAATGAAAAATGATAATAGTGGCACTTTTCAATTGAGAACTTTATATGCTAGAATCATTAAACTGATTTTCGTCAATAGAAGTCGAACACAAGGATACTTGGTCAAGTTTAGCATGCTAATGCAGCTCAAAAAATGCCATATTAAAGGACGTTATTCGTCCGTGGAACTTGGGAGACAAGGAAGAAATAAATATATTGAGCAAAAAACCATTTACATTTATCCCTATACCAATTAACATTTAACAGAAACCAGTTACACTGTTCCTTGGCAGATATCAATGCCAAGGCATGATTCTCAAAACTGCATATATTGATACAATTGCCAGAGGGAAGGGGGCAAGTAGCCTCACGAACTGGCATATCACGTGGATATTCATTCAGAGCAGAGCAGCCACTGCCAAGGTAGATGTAAATACAAACATATCCACATCAAATATACACTCTGAAAACTGTAAAGCTCATTAATAGTGCTAGCTCTGGTCAAGTTTGCTTTTCCTATTCATCAAGTCATGGTAGTAGAGCAGTACACACATAGGTTGTCCAAGGATACTGAATATGAACCAAAAAATCATATTTCCAACCTGGCATGAAGAAAATAACAAATTAATAAACCAACGAATCAAAATCCAGATGATGGAGTTTTTAAGATATTATAAACCCATATGCTTATTTACATACCATTGAGTTTCTGAATTTTTCTTGAAGATAATGAGTGATTAAGACCAGAGGAACCTAGTAAAAAGGCATTCATTATCATGTCAATTGAACCAAAAATACGGATGAAATCATAATCCATAACTATTACAAAACATTGCGCAAGTTAATTACTCCGGAGAATACTTTCTTTCAGTTGGCCATAAAAGAGCAGGGAATTAATGGAAAATTTGTGTTACTGTCATACTTCAGTTTAATAGTAGAAGGTTAGTAAATAGTATGCTACAGTTACTTGATTTCACCTGAAACATAATTCCACCGAAAGCCCACAATTTGAATATGTGGCAAGGAACAGCAATGCACAGCTGCACTCAGAAGAACGTGAAATCGTAAGAAAAACTCCACAACGCTCTTAAGAAAACGTTGACAACAAATTACAACAGTGCAAAAAAGTATTCATGGATAAAGAAAACATGTCTGACTAAAGCTAGGGAAATTTTGGTGACAAAATTAATATTGTGTTTGTTGGAGATCCCACATCAACTGGACAAGGATAATTCATAGTATATAAGTGAGTGCAAATCTCACCATACAAATCAATTTTGTAAGATTGAGTTAGAATTAAAATGTAATTCTTAAGATGGTATCAAAGTCATTTAAGTTTGAGCTTATTCTGACGAGAATTTGTTGGGCCTATCGCTCACTTGCTCATTTTGTAAGATTAAGTTAGGTTTGAAGTCGACTTCTTAAGAGATAACACGGGTAGAAACTAGAAATGTAGCAGTCCACTAATATTCATCTCTATCCAATTATAAGATATGCCAATGTTAGTCTCTAAGCATGCCAAGGTAAAGGATTTAGGTAGCTAGGTTTCTGAGGCCATCATCAGGTTGTAGATAGTGCAAAGACAAGTAATGTCCTATACCAATATTTAGCAAATCAGTCACAACCTACTTTCTAACTTTCATTCCTCATCCACACACAGTCCCAAACAATAGAAAGGGTAGGAACAAAGATACTCCAAGAATAAATTAAAGCAAGTTTCTTTCAGATTTCTATTGTGTAGCATGCATACAAGCACAAAACAACAATTTTGACAAAATACCAAAAATATGAGAGAGGAATGTTCTAAGAAATGAATAACACACCTCATGGAATAAAGCAGAAACCAGGAAGGCAATTAAAAGAGCAACGGCCTGTACAATGATGGAAGATCAAAATCATAAATATATCTATAACTCAAATAAATAAAATACCAATAATGTTTGACAAAAGAAGAGCTAATCCAAATACTGACCAATGAGAAGCAACTATGTTAATAAGATATTTTTGATAAAAAAGACCAAGAAAAAAATTCACAATAGATATATTAAACATGATTCCATAGAACAAAAAATGGAGTTCCTTTGCAATTCTTGTTCATGTGAGTCATGTTAATGCATTCCAAAGTCATTTATCTGAAACGTCAGAACAGTGGATGAAGTTCAATTATTGTCTATCAATTGACAACTTTCTACTTATAGCCCCAAGTGCATCAGATATATCAAACCATAACAAAGTCGATAAAACTATGTACATATGTTTTAAAAGAACTTACGTAATAGATATGTAATAGCCTTATTCACAAGTTTTTACATAACTGTGTAAAGTTTAGAGCAAATTAGTTTGGGATCCATTGGTAAAACCGGAGGATGCTTTATTACCTTTGGTATGCCATGCCTTAAACACGGAAAATATAGGTGGCGGATCATCCATTTGTGAACAGGCTGCAATGTGAAAGAATTCATTCAGTTGTATACAAATGGTTTAGAATTACAGTTGATAAAGAATCAACTATATGTTCTGAGATTTAGAACCATTTGTTCAGTAACAGTAACAGATGGCAAAAAAGTTGTAACTTTCCTTCCTTCCTTTTGTTAAAACAGTCTGAGTTGTCAGCCCTCATTGTAAAGAAAGGGAAAGTTAAATAAAATATCATGTGTGTGCGTGCTCACATGAATTTCATCCTAATAAGAGACCAAAAATCATTTTGCAGAAAAAAAAAACGTTGATCAAAATTTAGTCCGAAAAGGAGACATACCATATTCCACATTCTCCAATACTGATGGAAGCAGCAGCAACACCACAAATACAGTTAGCGAAGAAGACAATATGTCACAAATCTCTTTGCTCAAAGATTAAGAATAATGTAAGTTAACACCTAATTAGGAAATAACTTACATCTTCAACAGTTTTGGCATTCCACCAGTCCTTGTAGAATTCGCGATCACCAAATCGAAGAAGCTCTGCCAGTATATTTAACCTACATTGAAACGGTCAGTAGAAGGATTAGCTGCCTCAAATATGAACTAAATCTTTTAAAAAATCATAGCTTAGCCTTTTCTAATACCCATAAATAAGACAAGCAGATCAGCATTTATGCTTGCACAAAAAATGAGCATAAATGAAGAGTAAAGCATCCTCACTGGCTACAGGAAAAATATACAAACCCATAAATAAAACTAGGCTAATAAATCCCTTATATCCATCAGAATCTCAGTTAAACTGACCATTAGTGGCTCACCAAAGGCTATAGAGCTAATTTTTAGATCTTAATAAGTACGTACTCCTGACAGCAATAGTCTCTACATGCACACCTTTAAATCACCTATATCTTACCACTGATGATGCAATTATTATTGAGGGTTTTTAGTAAGGTGATATCACTATAAGGATGCTTTGAAAGATTAATTAATTACAGACTTATAATATCAACATCATCATCATCAAAATTGCCCGGGTACAGAAGTCAAGGCATTAAACACAAGAATTAAAACAATAATTATTCAATTTATGGGAAGTGAAGATCACTTCCTATTAATATCTTGTAAGAAAAATGCACACATACATGCATGTTGAACAAAATAAGGGACGGTATACCAAAGGTGAAAAAAACAATAGAACATGCAAAGCCACACATATAGATTTGGAACAGAAAGCTTCAGAACTCTTTCGATGGCATAAAGAAGGTCTCCCTTGAAAGGATGCTGTGAATTTTGTACAATAGGATTAATGTACTGCAAAATTGCACAGTCAAAACAACATCAGAATACCAGTAAAAACAACAAATTTGAAGAAAAAAAATGCGCAAACAGAAAAGAGAGAAAATGTAGAAATGAACAAAATTTATTAACCAGTACTGCTTACTTGTTCAATAATAAAACCCATAACTCCTGTAAATACTATCAGCTTGACAAGTTGACGAAACACCCAACCCTTTCGAATATAAGGTGTGCGAGGATAGCTTAGCTAAAACAGCAGATCATAAAACAAAATACAAGTACATAAATGTGAGAAACTTTGCTCTCAAAAGAAAATTAAAAAGTGAAATCCATTTGGGCATAAAAAAGCAAAGACAAATGAACTGTATAAACCTACTCAAAGAGCACCCATGCAAAATTTTGGCAAATTAGGTAAAAATGACAATGCCAAAGCTCATCTACTACTCTCACAAAGTATAAAAAATGTATGCTACACTTTTTGCCAGGGAGTCATGTAAAATACCCATTCCCTTCAAAGAGTCTTAGCTTTTAAACATACTAAAGTGAGAACCAAGCACTATAATATACAGATTGACAAACCGAAATCCAACCCCGTCCCCTTCTCTCACACAAGTGAGGAAGACACTGACAGACACATTGTGTCTAAACTAGCAGATTGCAATTGGGAAGCACATGAGGAATTTCGTACAATTGGAAGTATAGGGAGAGCTAGAGAAAGGTTTTGGGATTTCTGCCTTAGATTTTGTTATGCAATATTTGGTGCTACAAAATGTTGTATTGTCTATAGGCACGGCAAAGAAATAGAAAAGAATTTTGAGTGTTGAGATGAACAAGGTTAATGACCAACATATGAAAATGGAAAGGAAATACAGGATAAGAAATGAAGACATTTGGTGAACATTTCTCATGTTCTGTCTTTTGGTTCCCAACAGCATGTCAGACACTGACTAAAAACCTCAGACATATTCACACCAAAGACATACGGGTAAAGTCCACATACTAGTGCCTATAAGCAATCTAATAAGAGAAAAATGAATACAGTTGTAAAATAGGTAATGAGGCAACTCTACAACCATTACAAATAAAAGGAATTTGCTTCCTAAAAACAAACTATACTAAATCACTAGAAAGTACTGCTACCTGGTAACATAAAGTAGGAGCAACCATGAAGTATGCCAAGCTCTTGAACCTCACACTGTAAGGATATTCCATATTCACAGTATTGGGTACTGCTTCTCCCTGTAACAAAGGAAACATAGGAAACATGTTCGAATAAGGGGGGAAACAAGTGTTTATATATCACACATTCACTCAAGTGAAAAGCTAATCATTCAGATATAAGGAAGTAATAAAACGGAAAACAGGATGGAAGTAATTTGAATTAAGACAAAATAAACTTTACTTTAGCACATTATGAAGTTTTGAACATGATCTATAAACTACAGCTTAGTCAAGCACAATATTCTTGTGTGAAAACTAATCATCAAATACATCATAAAACATATAGAGTTCTCTTTAAAGTATACAAGTAAGTGAAAATGACCTTTTGTAAATAATGTCTACCAACTTATAAGTGGAACTTATGAGTCTTAAGAAAACATTTGTCCTTATTTCGTTATTTAAATTGTCGGGAAGGTGTCTTTGATACTATCAAAAGCAGTTTTAATTTAGTGGTTTAGTCAGTTTCTGTTTCAAGATAGTTTCTGTTTTTGTTTTCCCATAAACAGTAACAACTCCTAAAATCAAGGAGCAAGATCTTTTTGCAGTGTATATACACTGAAATACACACAAAAAATACACGCTTCAGCATATCCCAAATAGAAAAATATTCACATTACTTCTCTACTACTTTTCTCTTCCAACAATTTTTTATCTCAATTAAAATTCAACAATGGTACTAGAGCTCTCTTTTCAAGGGACCTATGAAATGGATGCTGAATAATATTTCGCACAAGTTACTCCTCCTATCTTTGATGGGGAGAACTGTGACCTTTGAATTTGTGGGACGCTTCAAAAAAGGATTGTGAAGTCAACAATTCTTGGAGTGTGACTTATTTGTTGGGAAATTTCAGTTAAATACAATTGGTTCTAGGATGAACTCTGGCATGGTATGAAAGTCTATTTTGGTAGGCTCACTTGGTTTGGCAAGCGTGCAGAAGGGGTGTATTTAAATGTTATCCACCTTGTCAGAACTGCGGGAAAATGGCTAAGCCACCATTTAAATGTTGGAGAACAGCTAATGCTAAGTGCATTGAGTGTAATCAAGTGGGACTAGGAGTTAATTATGCAAAAACAAGACTGAACCACATTGTAAAGTGGCACAAGCTATAGATCAAGAGGAGGAAAAGTACTTGTTTGCTGTAATACATTTCTCTAAAATTGAATTAAGTTAGAATTGACTCATTGATAGTGGTTCTACAAACCACATGACAAACAAGAAGGTCTATTCAAAGTTAATTTTTGATGAGGTGTATGTTCTTAAAATTGATCAAAACTTATTGAATTGTGACATAAGAGGCAAAAATCTGAAGAAGATCAAGCTAATTTCGGAATAACAATCCCAAAGAAGGAAGTGGTGTTTCTGAAGAAAAAACTAAAGCTATTGTGCAAAAACACACAAATAAGCTGATATATTTTAGTGAAAATGCTCTAAGAGAAAATCTGTTTGGAACTTTGGCTAAAAAAGAAGACAAAAATAAAGGAGAAACTACAAAAATTGAACATGGTAGGAAGTGTTTAAAGTTGAAAATGTCATGGCCCAATCACATGAGAAGGAAGCAATAGTATTTCAATAGGAAAATTCTCATTTAAAACAGAACAATTGATGTCATATTCAAGACACTGTAATTCAGCAGGTTGAATTTTTGAGAAAGAAGTTAGAAGTTTGCGACCTCCAAGGCAAGGAGGAGTGTTTCGAACTTGCTTTAGATGCTGCCAAAGAGGTTTTCATTTTGTTTGAGGTAAGTCATTTAGTGGATTCATAAGAATCTATGTTGTTAGTGGTTTAGTCAGTTTCTGTTTTTAAGATGGTTTTTCTTTTTACTTTGTTTTCCCATTATCAACACTTATAAAATTAAGGAGCAAGATGTTTTAGTGTATTTAATACTGATATGCTTGATAAAATATACGCTTCAGCATTATCCATAGAATAATATTCACATAAATGTTATCATGTTAAGAGCTTATGTCTTGCATGAACTTATGCTTTGTTTGGTGTATTTTGAACTCATTTAGTAGTATTGTACTACTAGACTTAATTACTTTATCGTTGAGGTTTACTATTTTGCTTTATTATGTCATTTATAGGTATTTTAATATTTTTTATACAAATTAAACTCTCACGAGTTTGCGAATGGAGTTTACACAACTCTCCTAGTTTACACAAACTCTTGAGTTTGGCAATGTTACATAAGACCGTGTTTGGTTAAGGAAAAATAGAGGAAAGAAAAATCACAAAGAATAAACAAAAATGATGAAAGAAAACAAAAGAGAGAAAACTTGACTTCAAGAAACAAAGTTTTAAAATTCTCTCTCTATTCAAACAGCCGGTATATATATTACCTTTTCAATTGATTTGGTAAGTTGTCGCATATCATAGTTTGTATGTGCATAAGACACCAATTTTAACCATACAACGCAAGAAAATAGCATTAAAGTGACACCCGATACAAAAGCAGAGTCACACCTGCAAAAAAAGGAAGGTTACAAGTCAGTAATAATAATCCATCTTCCCTATCCTTATCTATGAAATGACTATGCACACGCATAAGAATATTTTAACCCTCAGCAATCATCTTCATTTCTCAATGTTCATATAGCAATCCAATAATAGTTTGAAAGGTAATTCAATTCCAACATCATAAAAGGGCTTTAAATTTATCTCAAATAATTTAAAAGATAATGAGGTTCTTAAATTCTCAGTGCAGGAGAGTGACAATGTTTGTAATGTAACACCATTATCAAATATCAACTTAAATCACATTCTATAAGATAATTCTTTCAAAATGGATGGTATAACAACAAATGTCAAAACAAAAAAGGAGCCAAGACGGCAGACCCAGAATAAATTTTGAAGAATATATGCCAAATAACTAGACTAACCTGAGAATCACTAAAACTGGATACAAAACTGAAGCTGAGGTAATGATTATATGAAGTAGAACAACGACCTGCAACATTAAAGTCAACATAATATTCCCGTGTATACAGATATTAAGATTTAACAAAAGCTCACATGGCATGATCACTTACTGATTCCGGTATACACTTCCATTGTGCCAACTTCTCCACTATAAAGGCAGTAAAAGGAAATACCACAAGAGAAAGACTGCAAATGCACACAATCACTTACTGTTACAAAACATTTGAAGAAACAACTCTAAATTTAATTACACAGCATATAGTTTATCCTCATGAGAATTCATGAAGGGCATTACCAACACATGAAAAGGGGCCAGTCACTCAATGAACTTGAACTAAACCAAAATCCAGACTTGATCAACAAGCCATACTGCAATAAAACACACAATAAGAGAGACAATAAATACAGAACCGTCAAAATCAAGGCCATAAATAGAAAACAGAAAATTGTTACAGGGGAATGGACAATTAAACAGGAAAAGGCAAAACCTTCATTAGATTCTCGATTATGAGTCTGCTATTTACTGCAACAAGTACTACGATACAGAGGTTGAACAGGCCCGCGTGACTCTGCAGCTGATTGAATAATTAGTAAACAAATAAAACTACAGAGTCATCATCACACCAACTTATCAACCAAAACAAAGTAGGTAAAAAAAATCCCCGATCCACCAACTATATTGAATTCAAATCACAAATTGATACCGACTAGTCCAGTACACATAAATAAATGAAACAAGCTCTCACTATACACTATTTAAAACACCTCAAAGACGCTCTCATTCAAGACTCTGTGATTTCTATTTTTTTGAGTTGTTAATTATGCCGAAAGGGAGCAAAACGGAAAGGTTCTGTTCATTTTCTATCAGTTTCGGAGTTTAAGCAACATTGAGGTCAAAGTTAACGGCCAGAACCTGACGGAAAATGCTGTCGGAACTGAGAGGACTTTCCTTGACTCTACGGTGAGCGGGGACCGAAGGCCGGTACGCGAATTCAAGGTTGGAGGTTGCAGTCTCATGCTTTTGTGGTGGTTGTGAATAGGCGACCGCGCTGTCCACGGTGTCCATGAAGTCATCAGAACCGGAATCCTTGACCAAGTCTTCGCCGGAACTGTCTGTAGACTCTGGCGAATTGTAGAGACGACCAGCGGAGGTGGCGGTGGGTCTGCGGCGCACGGTAGAATGGTTGATAGCAGTGGCTATGGTTTGACGCTGATCAGAATTCTCCATTGGAGAAGAAAAAGAGAGTGGGATTACTTCCTCAGTCTTCTCCAAAAAGAAACAGGTTTCTGCTATTCTTTTAATAATAATTAAAATCTCAAGAGAATCAAAATTTCTCTCTATATATAATGTTTACCACTCATTGACCAATATCTATCTCAGATTTTTCCAAATTAATGTTTTTCATTTTTAATAATGTATTAAACTATCTTAAACTATAATTACGAATATGTATCATGTCTTTATATATATGCATTATATAGATTAAAATAAAAGTATATGTACAAGTACTTTTAAATATATAAATTATATTATAATTATCAGTTATAATATATAGATGTTTTGAACTTATAAATTATATTTTTATTTATGATATTTACTTTATATTTTTAGTAGATATTAAATTTATAATTAATATTTGATATAATTAAATTTAGTAGATATTGTTGATACCAATAAGATATTAAATAAAAAGAATTAATATTATTATTTATTACATTTGAGTAGAAATATGTGATATTATTTTGAATGACAATGATATAATGCATTGGAATGTGTATATTGATAATATATAGAAATTTAAAATGAATATAAATATGTTAAAACAAAATACTAAAGATTAAGAAATCTTTGATGAGAAAGGAATCAAAATAATAAAAGTATGAAAGAAAAGAATAAGAATTGATTTATTAGAGTTGGAAGAAAGAGAAAAAGAGTAAGGTGGTGTGATGGTGATGTTTGTTCTATTGTGGGTTGACAGGCAAAGATAGAAAGGAATCTGATGATTCCCATAAATGTCTGAAAGCGGTGCTGAGAAATGCCACTGTTAGATATGCTTATTTATGAGAAAAAGAAAACTTCCTTCCTCAATAAACTTTTCATTGAAAAAAGGAAAAAAATAAATTTAAAAAAGGAATGATTTTATAAATTTTTGTCTAATAATGAAATATATAATGTTATTTTTGTAATGAATATATAAAATAATATTATTTTTTATTAAAAAAATAATTTAAGTCTAATTTAATCTGTAAGATTATGATATTTATATCTTATTAAAATTGTGAAGTTTATATTTATTTATAACAATTTTGTTTCTATGGTGTGAAAAAGCTAAATACGAAAGTATCAAATTTCCTTACGTTTTTTTTTTCCAATTTTTAAGAAATCAAATAAAGAAATATCTTTTTTCTACTTTTCTTTCACTCCTTTCATTTCCTTTCTATATAAATAAGTATATATAAGATTCTAGATTTAAATTTAAACATAAAAAGCCGCATGCTTAAATATCTTAATAAATATTATGTTACTTGCAAGTTGAAAACAAAAAGTAATTTATTAATTTTTTTGTTCTTGAAGGCTCGTCAAATATTAAAGTAAATAGTATTGTGAAAGGTAGGTGAAATAATATTAGTTTAGAGTTTGGGAGATACAAGATATATCATCGAAATTGACATTCGCATTTTCTAAATTGGTATAATCATTTTTTTGTCACATTCAATTTCTCAAATTTTTTTATGAGTCTTTTTTAATTTATTTACATATATTTTGTATAAAATTTTATTATAATATATCGGTTCTTTAAAACAAAATTTATCAAAAAACATTAAACATGAGAATAAAAAAACTCAATAACAGATGATATGATGATTTTAACAAATTTAATTAAGATAAAGATGAATTTATCTAATAAACACCTTTTACTATTTGTTAATTTGGGTAGAAATCTTGACACCATGGAACTTCCTTGTTCATATTCACAACTCTCCAACTTCAACTATCTTAATTCAAATAAAAAGAAGATTGATTTGGTTGAAGAATATAAAAACTAAAGAGGGTGAAGTTATAGAGCCCAAATTCACTCTACTTGTATCTAAAATTACCAAGGACAATTTTTTTAGCTCAATTCAGTTTTTTACATTGTGGTGCTTTTGCCTGATTTTTGCTACAAGACATTAAGTTGCATTATGTAATTATAAAACAAAATTAATTATATACTTAAAATAATTTGTTTATTTAATATTATGTTTGAGTTAAAAAAAAGTTATACACGAACTGAAATCAATTATCTAATAAATAATCGATTGTTTTGCATCCAGTTTATTAATTACAACATAGATAATTTGATTTATTTAACCACTAAATAAATCAAATTATAATAACATGCTTCCAACTTCACTAGAGATCATTGTTATTTAATTTGGTTATTTGTAATTATGTGATTTTCTTAAAAACAGTTTTGATTTACTTTTTTTATAGGTTTAGTTTTAAAGTGAATTTTGTCTATCTCCCACTTAACTTGTATTACTTTTATTTTCTTTTTCTTTTTAAATATAATTTTATTTTTGTATAAATAAATAAACGATTTTCTTAACTTCATTCAACAGCTTATAAAAATACATAATTACATAAAAAAATTTAAACACACTCTTGATCTCTCTCCATTTTAAGACTAAAAAGGATATAAAAATATTTTTTTTGCAACAATAACTAAACTTCCATATTTTGTATAGTTATAATATTGTAAGAAGGATAAAGAAGCTAATTAATATATTTATACATTTTTATAAAAAAAAATTGAAATTGAAAATGATAATTTTGTATTGATTTAACTTTTAAAATATTACGTAGATCTATCAATTTCATGACAAACTAGTCTTTATAATAAATTTCGTGTAAGAAAAAACTTCATGATAAACTTAACTCTCTAACTTAGTAAAGTATGTGTTAGAAAGGACTAATTTTTTTTATGTAATTAATAAATATAAAGACAAAATTATGTACTCAGATACTTTTGAAAGCAAAATCATTACATATAACCATTTTTTGGAATAAAATTATATATTTTTCGCCTGAATTTATAACATTTCTTATACTAAATTAAATGCATATAATAAATTCTCTAAATACTTAACTTGAATGAAATACTTTGATATACTTAAGTTTTCGATTTTTTTCTAACAGCTTAAGTTTTCGAAATTAGTAATAGCTTTTAACTTATCTAAAAAAATCTATAAAAGAAAACAATCTTTCACTCTCTCTTTTCTACTTGTAAAGCAATTCAACCTTATATCCCCAATGGAAGTGATAATACAAATAAATTGTGAGCTTAGGAAACTAAAATCCAAAGTTTTCAAAACTTCCATTAGGGAATTATGGTTTCACACTAAGACACGTCTAAGTCAAAATCTCCTTAAAGTAAGTCCCAATTCTTAAAGGGCAACACAACTAGTATGTGGAGAATTTCATGCAATTCGGAATCCTAATCAAGGCTTGGGCACCACATAAATTTGGAAGTGTTCTGAACACCACTGCCACCTAAACTCAATATTTTACTCAAAAAACATTTTGGATATGCGGCTACCATGTCAGTTTTCCCAAGTTGGTTGGTTGGTTGCATAAGAAACAAATATTGCTTCATTGGGTCAAATTTGAACCAAGCTAAGTTTAAAACACTTAAAATCCAACCAAGTCTCATTGTTATCCTTGCCGTAAAGTGTCAACAACGTGACTTGTACGATAAATAGGAAAGTTTATTCACTCACCTAAAAGCTTTTATAATTTTGTCTTAAAATAAATCGTGGTATATGAAAAATGGGTGGGAAAAGAAACTTAGTGTAATATACGTAAAATAAGGAGACGTACAACTTAACACTATCATACAAGGTCGCAAACTACTGATATAAAGCACTTATTCAAAATTATTTTTAAACAAACAAAAGAAAAAAATAGTTAAAATACATAACATTTAATCACTTGATAATAATAACAGTCCAGCAACTTGAAAAGGGAAACGTGTCACAAAGAAACTCAAATTCCTTCTCTTCGTTATTTTATTTTATTTGTCACTTCCAAGCAACCTCAAATTCCCACACATCTCTTCTGAAACCACTTTTTTCTCCCATTTATCTCTCCCCAACCTCCCTGAATCAAAGGTTAAGATAATACACCCTTTGTATTCAAAGTACAACACTGTAATTAACTTTTCGATTCCGTTTCACCCCATCTGGCTATTAATTGAATATCAAAACATAATCTGAAATATAAATAACATCAAGCAATTCTAAAATTTAGTAAAATTAAAAGGTTCGCTAGAAAAGTTGCCTAGTAAAAATGTGCAAGGACGACCAATACACCAATTGGGCCAATAATGGGTTTCCACAACGCAAGTCATAAATTAAAATACTAAGAGCCTATTAAACCAAGTTTCAGAGCAAAAGTGCAACGGAAGAAAGTTGGGAGGGGGAGAGAAACATTACATAGCATTTTCCAAACGCAAACTAATTTTCATCTAATACGATGGAGGACAAAATCTGATTAAAGGAGCTCAGCAACATTTGAAGGCAGCTCCTCAACTACCACGTTATAAAACTTCTGGATGTCAAACAGCATTTTATCGTCATCCTTTGTGACGAAGTTGATAGCCACACCTTTCCTGCCAAACCTTCCACTGCGACCAATACGATGCAGATAATTCTCAGGCTGTGTAGGGAGATCATAATTTATAACTAGAGACACTTGTTGGACATCAATACCACGGGCCAAAAGATCAGTAGTAATCAAGACTCGGGAAGAACCAGATCGGAATTCACGCATAATAATGTCCCTGGTATTCTGGTCCATGTCTCCATGGGTTGCTGAGACAGTGTGGTCACGGCTTCTCATTTTGTCAGTCAACCAATCAACTTTCCTTCTTGTGTTCACAAAAATGACACTCTGGGTGATTGCTAACGTCTCATAAAGATCACAGAGGGTGTCCAGCTTCCATTCCTCTTTGTCAACATTGACATAAAACTGCTTTATACCCTCCAAGGTGAGCTCATCACGCTTCACAAGGATCCTCACAGGTTTGTTCATGAACTTTCTTGTGATCTCAAGGGCCTCAGGAGGCATTGTGGCTGAGAAAACTCCCACTTGAATCTTAGATGGCAGCAGCTGGAATATATCATAGATCTAATAATAAAGCCAATGGTTAGAAGATTTACACAAATTATTACTTTTAGTATTAAAGATAATACACCTAATAGGCTAAGAAAAGAGTCAATTGAAAGGCATTTGAGTTTAAATTCCATCAGAAGTTACTACTACATGAGAAACTTAAGAGGAAAGAGACATACATAGAGTTAAAAATATAAATATTGATATGATATAAAGTGAAACAGAATTGACATTGGAGGGTTTATACATCTATTTACAACAATACATAGCCAAGGGTGGGTAATACTAAAAATAGAACATAAAATATCAGCATAGAGAAAAGGCACGGGTGAGTAGAGAATTAAAAGCACCTGATCCTTAAAACCTCGGGAAAGCATTTCATCAGCCTCATCCAATACAAACATCTTGATATTATCAGGTTGGAGTGATTGCCTACGAAGCATATCAAAAACACGACCAGGGGTACCAACCACAACATGAACTCCGCTGGACAAAATGCGTTGGTCTTCACGGACACTGGTACCTCCCACACAAGCATGAACCTTAACACCAAGATAATCTCCAAGTGCCCGCATAACCTTTTCAATCTGCTGAGCAAGCTCACGAGTCGGTGCTAAAACCAAGGCCTGGCATTGCGTCAAGCTATAGTCAAGTTGCTGCAGAATACCAGAACAGAAAGTAGCTGTCTTCCCAGTTCCAGACTGAGCCTGTTGAATAACATCAAGTCCCTTGCAGAAGGGAACTATCCCCCTTTGCTGAATGGCTGATGGCTTTTCAAAACCTAAAGCACAAATGATACAAGATTAAGGATTTGGACATACTACAAAGCTGAAAGAATTAGCAGGACAACAAAAACACCATGGTTTAATAAAATAATATAGTAGGGCAAACCCGTGTCTAGTGTTGTGGTAATACCATATATTTTGAACAGTTGACCTATCAATTTGATCCCTGAAATATTATCTTTACTCTTGAATGGTTTTTAGAATTCTTATTGCAAAACAAAATACCCATGCAGTCCCAGAAGTATTAGAAATCGGTATTACTGATAAGTACTCCATTAAATATAAAAAGATTTTTTAAAACAGTCCCTGAACTTTATAGATATGCATGTGCTTATGGGACTAAACAGATAGACACCAATCTTTCAAGGATTACCGAGAGAGAAGGTAATAATATATAGTTCAAGGACAAAATTAGTGGCTTCGTCATTAACAAACAAACACACACCAATGGCAATCACTAGGAAGAACATTTATTTTGGGGTTGAAAACAGCAAAGAGAAAGGATAAAACAGAAAAATATATTAAAGTACCATATGCGTAAATGCCCCTCAGAAGATTCTCCTGCAATCCCATAGCATCAAAACTTTCAAAAACCTCATCATAGGACGTGAAGAAGTCCTGCGCATCAGAAGACAGCCTGAAAGAAAAGAAAAAAATAACATTAAAATCCAACAGATGACATTAACATCCTACAGCAATCATGTCCACCACAGAACAAGAACAAAGACAGAAATTAAAACCAGATTGCTTAGAACTACGCAGAAGAGAAAAAAACTCTTACAGGTCACTCATTTTGGAATCAAAGTGACGCGTGTCGAAATTCGACCCCTCAGGCGCAAGTCCAGCCATGACTGCAAAAATAACAAAAAAGACTGTTAAAGCGAGGCAACTTCTCAACAAAACGAGAACAGATAAAACCGAGGGTTCAGTAGAATCCCTAGAGAGAGTAAAATTGCGGCTCCTAACTCGAAAACCATGGAAGCAAATAATAGATATTAAAAAGGCACAGAGAAGAGAGAGAGAGAGAGAGAAATAAATAAGAAGAAGGGAGAGAAACCTTGGTGTGGAGAAGACGGAGAGGGAAAAGGGAGGGTGTGAGTAGAGTTAGGGTTTCCCGAACTCCTCGGATCTACGCCGCGGAGTCGAGAAAAGATAAAGAAGGTGAACCAGGCGGCGAAGTAAGAGAGAGTGAGTTTGTGGGAAGTGATAAATAAAACCAGGGTTCCTCTACTCTTTTCTCTGCTTCCTATTTTGCCCCTATGCACTCAGTCAACGCCCATGGTCAATATCCTCTCTTTCTTTTGGGCTTAGCCCAAAAACATAACATTTCTACAAGCCCATAACATAACATTTCATAAGTCAACTTAGTATTTTCGTTGTATAAGAGAATGCATCACACAAATAGTAATGTGGACTTTACAGTATCAAAAATAGTTTTTGTGCTATTTGTGATAATAAAGTAAAAAATAAGAGGGGAGGAAGTGGGGTAGATTTGGTATTGGGTCCCAAAAATATGAAAAACTGAAGTGTAAATAAATTGGATAAAATTGAACCAGAGCCGAAGTCAAATATTATCTCTTACCAGCTAAAACACTTGTGTTTTAATCCATATTTGTTTTTAAAAATATTACTCAAAAAGTAAAATGGTAAGAAATTGTATAAGAAAAAATTTATAAGAGTAATTATTTTAGCTTAAAATAATACTTAATCAAAAGATAAACTGATAAAAATTTGTATATACCAAAAGAAAAAGTTATTTAGTAATGTTATAAACTTATATGCAGAACTTTGGTTACTAGTATTAGTAAATGTAACGAATAGTTGAATATTCTTATTAAAAGTTTATTTGATCAAAAAATACAAATATATAATCTTTGTTGTTAAGATAAATTTTGATACATTTTAGAATATGAATTAATGTTTTACTTAATTATAGAAAAGAGTTTAAGATGCGAGTTATGTTTTATTTATATACATTATTTTAATTATAATTAAGTCAAATTGAAATCTCCCCATTTTCACTACGCAATTGTTTCACAAACTACACGCAAAAAAAATTAAAAAGGTAACCATTAATAATCAAACTTGAGAAACATACAAATGAAGAACTTCAGAATAGAAATGAAAAAAAAAATGAAGAAGATAAAAGTATTTCACTTTTGATAATAAGCTTGGTAAAATATTTATGAATTATGAGAAGAATGAAAATTAGTAGAGACATCCAGATGCATTATTTATAGAAAGACTATTTTCCCATAAACAACTCAGACTGTGAAAAAGGAAACAAAACTTTCAAGAGATTTAATGACATAAGATTACAAAATTTTATTTTAACAAACACCTAGACATTCAAGCTTTACTTACTTCTACCAGCTCTCACTCTTTTTTTCTTTTTCTTTTTATAGAGAAAATTTCTGAAAGCTTTGACACACGATATTGTACATTAATTCCAACATGCACATCAATTCCAACATGCACATTATATGCAATTATTGTATACAATATTGTACGATATTGTATCCAATTATATACAATTAATTTAATAATGATAGAATCTCATTATTATTATCCTACTTAATTATATTGTAATTGGGAGAGATAAACTCCCTATATATTTACATGAAGTGATGTAATCATACACATAAGAAGAGAATAAGAAACATATCTTCTTCTTACCATTATTTATCAAGGATGTTTTTTTGTGTTCCTTCTTTTAATTTAAATCTCATATCCGTTAGTAAGATAATCAGTTCACTAAATTGTTGTGTCGTTTTTATTCCACATGTTGCGTTTTACAGGACTTGGCTACGGGGATGATGATTGGCTCGGCTAAACAACACGCAGGCTTATACTACATGTCCCCTCTTCCAAACCAAGCCCACGCATCTCAAATATCGATCGACCCTGATTTATGGCACAAGCGTCTCGAACATCCTTCTCAGGCGTGTCTACAACTTGTATCTTCCTTACTACCTATCCCTATCAGTAAAAATCTCATTCTCATTCATAATAATTGTAGTATTTGTCCCAAAGCTAAACAGAGAAGGCTACCCTTTCCTTTAAGCACAATAAAATCTCATTCTCCGTTTAATCTATTGCAGTGTGACATTTGTGGTCCTCATAAAAACCCAACTCATTTTGGAAAACGTTTTTATCTCACTATAGTCGATGATTATACTAGGTGTACTTGGCTATTTCTTATTAATCACAAATCTGAAACCCAACATCTCTTAGAGTCATTCATTACATTTGCACAAAATCAATTTCAGACATCTATTAAAACCATCCGCGTTGACAACGGACTGGAATTTATTTCAATGTATTATTTTTTTCTCAAAAAAGGTATTGAATGTCAACGCACTTGCGTCTACACTCTTCAACAAAATGGAGTAGTATAACGCAAACATAGACACGTTTTAAACACAGCACGAGCCCTCTATTTCAGTTCAATTTACCATTAGAATTTTGGGGAGAATGCGTTTTAACCACCACATACATCATTAATCGCTTGCCATCACCTTTACTAAAAAATAAATCACCTTTTGAGCTACTATATCATCAACCACCTTCACTTTCTCACCTAAAAACTTTTGGTTGTCTCTATTACGCAACTGTTGTTTCACCTAAGCAAAAATTTGATCCGCGCGTCCGAAAATGCATCTTCATTGGTTATCCTCACAGTCAAAAAGCATATAAATTATTTGATATAGATGCAGACACTTTTTTTTACAAGTCGGGATATCATCTTCCATGAAAGTGTTTTCCCATTCTGCCAACCGTCACAGACACAATCCTCACCTCCATTACAAGGTATTTTGTTCACTATTGACATTGACTTACCCACTCCTGTCCAACATTCACTCGACCAACCTTCTTCTCTTACTCATCACAATGCACATGAACCTCCATCAAACCAACCTTCTTCTCCTACTCATCACAATACACCTGAACCTCCATCAAACCAACCCTCTTCTCCTACTCGTCACAATACACCTGAACCTCCAGTAGACCAACCTTCTTCTTCCATGCTAAGAAGTCTAGCACCCATTACCAAACCTTCTCCAACCGACCTTCCTGTTTGACGATCCAGTCGCACATCAACCCTACCTTCCTGGCTTTAAGACTACGTAACGGGATCCCAAGCCAATCATTCGACCACTGCCCAAGACCGGCCGAATGGAACCAGGTATCCTATGCATCATTTTCTTTCTAATTCACGATTTTCTTCTACACACAGTGCATATCTTGCTAACATCACAGCCACCAAAGAACCTCACACTTATGCTCAAGCTATCCTTGATC
>Ga0123342_1002481_pt1 | contig 30653 bp, 11 predicted proteins | sample Turbeawhitnodule_FD_89960 | JGI IMG/M metagenome (GOLD analysis project Ga0123342, IMG submission 89960) | Root nodule microbial communities of legume samples collected from Mexico - Turtle bean Mexico white nodule | ecosystem: Host-associated > Plants > Roots > Nodule | place: Mexico: Nepantla... | reverse complement strand
TTTAATGGGCTTTCCCTTTACTCTTGGGCCTTCTTTCTGCACCTTTTTTATTATTTGTGCACCCCTCTTGCAAGTTTTTATCTAATTGGGCTTTTACAACTTTTATATTTTTGTTTTATTCTTGTCTTCATTGCTTTCGGTCAAAACCTCTCGATTTTAACTTAATCATCTTAATTGTTATACTATGTAGTTCTCGGCATGAACCTCTCGGTTTTACCCTATCAGTACATCCTTAAATCAAACAAAATTAAACTATTTCTTAATGATTTAATTTAAAAATATTTGTTTGAGTCAATAAGGATTAATAATTCTCCTATTATTTTCATTTACAATGGAAAATCAAAACGTAATTTTTTAAAGAAAATTTAATTATAAAATATTTAGTTTGATCTAATAAATTGGCAGTACTTTTATATATTTTATTTACAATAAAATATCAATATTATATGGTTCCTTTATTTTGGATCGTGAAATTGCTTTATATTTTTAAATTTTTTAAATACATATTTTTTATATTAAAAAATTAATTACAAAATAAATATCAGACTTATGATACTAATAATCTTCAAAATTTTGTTATACAATTAAAAATGTTAATTATCAAGTCTGAAACTTAACATAATAATCAATCAATCAATCATAACTTTTTAATTATTAAATAAATTCAAAAACTCATATTCATTATTTTTTTTAGAATTATAATGTGAATGAACCCGGACGTATGTACGTTTAATAGTAAAAATTAACCCCTTTTTATTCCTGTACCTCTACCTTTTTCTTTCTGCACCTCCAATATTTTGAAAATTCTAAAATTGACCTTGATCTATTATTTGAAAAGGAGCATCGAGGTAGAGTTTCTTTGCCACTATTCATCTTCTTCATTCATCTCAGGTGCTGGTAGAGGATCTTGTTATCCCAGAACATGAAGATGCAAAACATGTTGAACCTGAGAAGTCGAACCCAAATGGAGGTGGAGGATGAAGGTGCACCTCAAGTACAAGGTGAAAGTTATCATAGAGGTCCATTGGATGAGACACTATTGATAGGTTATGAAGACCCTATGACGATGTAATTATGAAATGGTGTGAAAAGTAAATATGTTGTAATATGATATTTGTTCATTGTTAATTTTATATGATTTGGGTTGATTAAATTGTATATTTTATATGATTTTGGTTGGTTAAATTAGGATTGAGAAGAGTTAAAATTGGTGTCTCATGGTCAAAAATGAATAAAATGGGTGCTCCTCACCCTGGGATACTACCTGCAGTGGAGTTGTCCGGTTTAGTTGGGTTTGTTGGGCAAGTTATACACGATAGACAAAGGATTGTTGTGTGCCTTTGTAAAAAGGTGGTACACAGAGACAAATTCCTTTCATCTGCCTGTAGGTGAGTTGACCATCACATTGAATGATGCGTCAAATTTATTGCACCTCCCTATTATCGGACAATTTTACACGTACCCGAGCTTAGATGTAGTTGCAACGACCGATTTGCTTGTTGATTCGCTTCACGTAGATCGGGGAGTAGCAGTTGCTGAGACTCGTCATTGTCGGGGTGGACATGTGCATCTAAGTTGGTTGAGGAAGGTGTATGAGGAAGCATGTATTCGCATAACGTGTCCTGCTACATGCGTCCTACCAAAATTAAAAATAGATATTTTCCAATATCTGAGATCCAGTGGACCTAAAAAATGTCTTGACTATTGGGCTTTATGTAATTTAAAAAGGCGCCTCTTTCTTCCTACACCTCCATATCTTCTTGTGTCACCCCGTACTAAATATGAAAATATCATTTTATCCTCTCTTTTTTCACCCCTTGGATTTGAAATAATAAGTCTATTCTGGATTACATAATCCAAAAGTCAATTTCATATTTAGAAAAGACTTCTGGATTATGTAATCCGGAAGCTAATAACACATCTGAAAAAAGGGCTTTCGGATTACATGATCAAAAAGCTAATCTTATGTATAGAAAAAACTTTCGAATTATGTAATCTGGAAGCTAATCCCAAAAGACTTCCAGATTACATAATCCGGAAGCTAATTTTGAATCTAGAAAAAGACTTCTGAATTATGTAATCCAGAATATTGAAAAGAGTATTTTTGGAATACGAAAAATTTATGGAGGTGGCACAAGAAGGTACGAAGGTGTAAAAAGAAGTAGCCTAAAAAGGCCTATTAATTTCCTTTTCTTCATAGGCAAATTTTCCGTGCACCTTACAAATTCTGATCTGCATCCGATGTATTTAGAAATTTCTAAAATTGCTCTTCATTCTGAAATTAAAAATCTATAATTAAAAAATATATTTTAGAAAAATAATTTTGGAATATATTTTTGTGTTTTGGAAGTAAAATTCCAGAATAAAATTGAAAAATAAAAATTTTATTTTGAAAAATTAATTTTGGAATAAAAAAATACATTGCAGAAAAGAAATCTAAATTTAGAAACGTGTTAAAAAAAGAAATTAATAACGTATTTTGATATGTACCCTTTTATTTAAGGATATTTTATCATTTTATATAAAAAAAATCGGATGATTCAAAATTTTCAAGTGCGTAATTTACCTTCTTATAATACAAATAGCTTATGAAGAAATGTCTCACTTGAATTTACTATATTTTGAATAATGATTTTTAAGTTCAAAACTTTAAGGCTAAAAGAAAAATATTGATATCCTTTCCTGATAATAAAAAAATAAATAAAAAATACATTTTTATAACTTAAAAGATACCATAAATTAATGATGACTACATCATAGAACTTAAAAAAATTAAAATATAAAAACTTAATTAAGTTTTAACTGTCTTACAAATTTAAATTTTTTTAATTGAATTCCTACTAAAAATTTACATTTTATTAAATGTTTAAAATATCCTTTTATTTTTATCTAAATGACTATCTTTGTTATCAATAAGATAAAATAAGTTGTTACTTTTGTCTTTAAGTCATTCATCAATTCTTATATTTTTCCTAAATTCTTCTTTAACTTAATCATCAACTCGCGAAAGAAAAACACGAAGTTTGAAAACAACAAAATAAAAATAAGGATTAAGTCATTCTTTTAACAATAAATTACATAACATTGTACTTGATGAAAATTAAAAGTATTACTTAAGAAAACAAAAAAAAATTAATATCAATTCAATTAAAAATTCCCAAATTTTATGAAATAATTTAATTAATTCAAACATTATAATCACCATTGTTTAATAAAAAAAATCAATTCAATTTGAATGCAACCTAATTTAAAATGGTATGGTTATTCTTTTAAGTAGTTCAATTCTAAACCTGTTTGGTTTAATGCAATTATAAAGTGGTTTAGTTTTTTAATTTTTGTAATAAAAATTTGTTCAATTTAAACAAGTTATTCCGCACACTCTAAACTTGTGTTTATAATTTCTATGTACAAAGTTTTCAAAGATAATTTTAGATCGAAAGCCATTCATTTTTTTTTCTTTTTTTTCCATAGATGTGAACTAGTATAACTTTATATATATATATATATATATATATATATATATATATATATAATGAGATAAATTTATTACTATGTACAGCATTGATATATTATTTTTCTTCAAATGTTGAAAAAAGTTGGTGTTCTACATTGAGTCTTAATAATGGAACAGTGGTTTCTTCCATTTGACTCATCCAATAACTAGTTCTAAGCTAAATCCTAACTAAATTCTATCAACTTTTTTTCTTCTTCTTGCTAGCTAGCATTATAGTTGGTTGGATATTGAAGAAAGATTCTTTAGAAGAAATGTTGTGAATTTATTTCTCTGTATACTTGTCAGAATTTTTATGAATATAGCATCAATTGCGCTAGTTGACTAAAGAACTGTCTATGGATATTTTTCAAATATTTTTTGTGAGTGCATAAATCTCAATCTAATTTTAGTTAATTATACACAATCATGTATATAAACACAAATAAATAAAAAATTAGTAACATTCTCTAATATACATTTTTTAAACACTATTGGTTCAAAATTGTTATCACCAAATTTGCGACATCACATTTTATTTAATAAATATATTTTTATAATACATGATTTTTAACAGATAATTATAATAACGTATATAAGAAAAATATGATGTTATAACACTGTTCTAGTTTACTTCTTTTAATATTTTCTTTATCTTGAGTGAGAATACATACACTATTTATTCACTTTATTTTACATACTAAAATTAAAAGAATAGGTTGGCACATTGCACTAGTGATTGATTATGTTGTTTCATTATTAAATATATTTTGACAAACAAAAGATAATAATGAATATCATAAATTTTGAAAATCCATTTGATAGAAATTTTATTAAATTAAAAAAGTTTCTTGAATACGAATAAATAGCAGTTACAAAAGGATATAAAATATTTATGTTTTTAACATTTTCTCTTACGGTGACCATTCCGTTAGAAAGTGTTTATTTAGTTGTTTCTAAATTATTTGATGGGAGACTTATACCAAGAACATGTAATGTGACTAATACTTATACTAAGAACATGAAATGTGACTAATTTACATTTTTATTACAATTAATTAAATATTTGTGAAATTTTCGCTGATTTGTTTAATTTGTATTTGGTACAATTTGATTTATTTAAAATTGATGTTGATTGAAAATAAGATTTTTTATTCAGTATACTACATGGGGTACACGTTTGAAATTTGTAGGAGACTAACTTCAGTCCATTTTGAAGAAAAGACCATGCCAGGGTCTAAACCCCGCATGGCACCGAGTGTTTGTCTTGGTTCAATAACAAGACCATGCCAGGATTTTAACCCTGCATGACGCCGAGCGATTGTCTCTATCCAATAACAAGACCATGTTAGGGTCTTAACCTGACATAACGCCGAGCGTTTGTATCAGTCCAATAACAAGATCATGCTAGGGTCTTAACCCCGCATGGCGCCGAACGTTTGTCTCGATCCAGTAACAAGACCATGCCAGGGTATTAACCCTGCATGATGTCGATCGTTTGTCTCGGTCCAGTAACAAGACCATGTCAGGGTCTTAACCCCGCATGGCGCCTAGCGTTTGTCTCAGTCCAGCAACAAGACCATGTCAGGGTCTTAACCCCGCATGGTGCTGAATGTTTGTCTCAATCCAATAACAAGACCATGCGAGGGTTTTAACCTTGCATGGTGCCGAATGTTTGTCTCGGTCCAATAACAAGACCATGCCAGGGTCTTAACCCCGCACGACGCCAAGCGATTGTCTTGGTCCAAAAACAAGACCATGCCAGAGTCTTAACCCCACATGGCACTAAGCAATTGTCTCGGTTCAGTACCAAGACTATGCTAGGATCCTAACCCTCCATGGCGTTGAACATGACCTCGATCTACAAGTAAAGGTGCAAATACTTCATAAAAGCATATTATCCATGAGTTGCTTGTATGAGTCATTTCAAATTTTGTAGAAATTTATATGTATTCAAATGAGCAAAATAAAAACAGCTTTTAGCCTCATTGGCTTATGCCTGAGGCTAGGGGATTGTAGCATTATGGGTTGAGCCCGATGTTAAGAGATATGTAGGTTGATTGAAGATTGTCAAAGTAAACTTGGGTTTTAGCCTCACTAGCTTATGTCTGAGGCTAGAGGTTGTAGCATCATGATTCGAACTCGATATTGCGTATGAACAAGTCGCCTACTGTTATTCATATTTAAGGACATTAATGTCGTATAAGCGCAAATCAGGGGATTTTAGATAATCAACCTTAAATAGGAGGAGACGATATTTATTACTGAATTAAGACAATAATAAGACCAAATATAAAGAGAAGGGGGGAACACTACTCTATATAAGGGAAAGAAAACAATTCACAATGGACAACACGAGGAGTACTCTCAACTCATATTTTATATTATACTCATTATATTTTATGTTCTTACTGATTTGAGAGTTGGAGTGTCATCACAGAAGGAGCCCCCTCATTCCCACAATGTTGAATCACTAGAGCTTGAAGGGAGACCACTAGGAGTTCATCCAGATTTTGACCGACCTTGAGTCAGCGAGAACAATTATCCTTTAAGTTCTGTTTTTTATCAACAAGAAATCATATATACATATGAACCACTTCAGAGATTATCCAACTCATGTACAAAAGACTAAATCTACTAAACATTACAACACCTTCCAAACAACTTCACACCAAACCTCGTCCAACTAACACAAACGCAAACAAACTAAATCAAGAAAAGGCAAGTCAAATGATCAAGACACCAATTAGAATAAAAGAAACATGCATAGAGGATTTTAGAAGTAATCCAAGATCAAACTTTCAACTGAGCCAAAGAAAACATTATCCTCTAAGTGATTCATCAAACTATTTAAATACATTCATTTACTCCTTCGAATAAAAAAATAATATAATTTTATAACATCTACCATATATAAAATTTCACAATCTAATATCAATCAACTTGTAATATACTTAAAACAAACAATCCTACAAGAAATTTTGAGACTACTGACCACATCACCCCTACATCTAGATCTTCTAGTCTAGGGTTCTATTCGAAATTTAAAATTAGCTTCCTTTAACTTGAGCAGATGCTCACTAAGAGTTCCAAATCTATCAAAAGCTCAAAGGTAGTTTAACCTACACCATAGAATCCTAATAAAAAAAATTAACCTAAAGCTAAAAGAGTAAAGTCTAGCCAAAGACAAACCTAACAAGTTCAAATTTTGACTCAAAGAGAAGATAATGAACTTACCCTATCAAAGATTCTCATTGGACAATCTTGTAGAATTCACGGTCAGGAGTCTAATAACGAATTCTGATCATCAAACTACTGAGCAAGAAAGCTAGAATATTAGAGAGAAGGGAGAGAAAAGGAAAATAGAATATTAGATTTTTTTAAAATGAAACATTAATATTAATAACTCATTTATATTTATTTTGTTTTTTCTATTTATAACTCATTTTATTTTAATAATAAAATATTAATGTGTCATTTAGATTATACTACTTATACTTTAAGGTTATTTTCTAGATCCTTACAATTTTTTTTATTTATTAAATTTATGTTATTATGAATTTAAATTTGTGATTTTTTTCATAAATCAATAATATTTTAATAATACAATTTGGAGTGATAAATATAAAACTTATCACTATTTATAAAAAAATATTAAATTTATGTTATTTTAAATTTAAATTTATGATTATTTTAAATAAGTCTACATTATTTTTATTTTGTGATAATACAACTAGCAGTGATAAATTTATTTTGTGATAATACAGTTAGTAGTGATAAATATAAAATTTGTCATTGTTTATGTATTATTGGTGACTAATTTTTAATTTCTCAGAAAAAGTTCATAAAAAATAACAAAATATATATGCCACAAATAATTATTCATTAATATAAAATATAAAATAACTTTTTTATTTGACAAGAATATAACTAATACAAATTTTATTGAATATTTATAAAATAATAATTATCATATAATATTAATTATTATTATTATATCACATGTAATTGTTAAAAAATTATTAAATTTATTTTACTTTAAATTTAAACTGAGACAACTTTTTTATTTTTACCGTGTCACTTTAAAATTATATAATTTAGTGTCAATAATAATATATTTAAATTTATAATCTCCTTATCATAAATCAACATTATTTTCATTTTGCGATAAGACAATCGTAGGATATCGTGTGCGTAAGCGTAATAATTTCAACCAAAGATTATGAGAAATTAAAGTAACAAGAAAAATTAGAATGATACCAGTTTTAGGTGGAAAACCCTTTAAATAGAGGTAAAAAACCACCGACGAGAGAGCCCAAACTTCTACTATAATGGTATTGGGAGTACAATGAATTCCTCTCAGGCTAATAGATAAATAACCCGAACACAAATTCTCTCTATAGGGTTAAACACTTACACCCAAGAGAAGGAATGGAGAGTATAAGAAAAGAGAAAGGGAACAAGTGTGTGTTGCTGTTTTTGTTGTGTGTTACATTGATAGAAGGAAGTCACACTATAGTGGTTGAGACAACAATAATAAAAGCAATTAATGGTAATTAACCTCCTTTGATGACAATTAATTGTAGTAAGAAACCTTCCAATAATTTTAATTAATTGTCAATGGTAAGTAACCTCCTCATTATTGCAAGAAAACTGAAAAGATGAGTTATAACCCACAATAATTATTTGTTTTTATTTATGTATTAGCTGTGATTATTATAAAACATATTATTATAAAACATTTGTCACAAATAATTATTCATTAATATAAATTATCATATCATAAATTTATTTTTCTTTTAATAAGAATATAATTAATAAAAATTTATTTGAATGTTTATAAATTAATAATGATCATATAATATATAACTTTTTTAATAATTATTATAATTTATGTATTTTTTAAATATAAACATTGTGACATTTTTTTATTATATTATAAATAATATTTGTGACAAATAAAAAATAGTCACAAATAATATATAAATAATGATAAATAATTTATATTTATTATTGGTTTTGTCACAAAAATTTATATTTATTGTAATGGAGGTTATTTTTTTTTACTTATATAGTATATTATTTATCAATAAGTTCTGTTTCTTTATGTTATATTAGCTTAATATATAAAATAATATCGTAAGAGATAAACAACAAATGGTCTTGTAATTTTTTTGTTAAAAAAACTATTAAAATTTCTTATCCCAACGAAAAAATAATAATTTGATTGAAGATGCATGTACTGAAATTGTGTACGTTCAAATGTCAATTATCATTAAAAAAAAATAAAAACTAAGAAAAATAATAATTAGTTATTATACTAATTAGACCATTTTAAAAACTAAAAAAAATTAATTTTTAAATATTAATTTATATTATTATTAAATGATTTTTAAATTGGTATCTGATTAACAACCAAGGTTTTCATTACCAATTATTTAGTTTCTAAATTTGGTATAAAAAATCTTGATCGCTAATTACATACCAATTTAGAAACCATTTAACAATAATAGAAACTAATTTATAAATTAAATTTTTTGTAGTTTCTAAATGATCTTCAATTTAGTTTCTTTAACAACTAATTATTTTTTTTACTAAAAATTAGTTTCTATTTGATAATTTTCTTATTGGAAATGAATATTTTATTAATTAAATAAAAGTAGAGTGAAACTAAAAATACTGCCTAAGTGAGTAAAGATAAATAAGAAAACATTTAAGAGATTTTTGTATATAACCTATTAGCCACAATATATTTACTGTAAAATACAGCACCATCTCTCGTGTTAAAAGCTATATAGCATAAATACAGATACGGACACTGGCATGATATGGATACAGACACGGAGATAGGTATAATCTCTAAAATGTAGGACACGGAGACACAAATTTATATATTATATAATTTTGAATTATATAAATTAAACATAAATATTTATGTGCAAAATTATGTTTCAAATTCTTTTGGGAGCAGGAAGATATTTTTCATGACTAGTTCAAAAAAAATTGTTCCTTATTTTTATAATCATAATAAAAATTTATACAATAAATTTGAGTTTTTAGAAAATTATTGTATTTATATCTTTTAAAATTGTGTTAGAGCCGTGCTAGAATTTTTAAAATTTTTTTTTGATTTAAACACTTCATTGATAAATGTCTTTCGAGTGTCGACACTGATATGTGTGTCCAACACTGATACGTCATTCAAGTGAGCCTTATAGATTAAAAGATTAAAAGACTGTGAAATCATTATAATACAATTTTTTTTTTCAATTATTACTTCTGAGAAAATGAAATTTAAAAACTCTAATCTAATTGAATTGAATTTATTTATAAAACGTGAACCGTGTTCTCATCTCATCTCGGTGGCTTTCAATAAAGCCTAACAACGTCACGTCGGAGACCATCAAACTGCTAACGGAACTTGACTTCGACGCTTATGAACCAAATCTCAACAATTCTCTTTGAACATAATAGTAGTAAGGATTGCACCTACCATTTCATCTCATTATTCTAGGGTTTTTTTTTTTGCAATATGTGACTTTTCAATCAACTAAAAACTTCTCTCAACATTCACAAATTTAATGAAAAAAGGTTTATTTTACTCTAGTTTTTTTTTTCAAATTCCACCTTACAATCTATTTTAATAATAAATATTATATTATTTTAATAAAAATTAATATAAACAAAATATGAATCTCACCTTAAAATTTCAGCCAGATTTTAATTACGTATCCGAAAAAACATGTGAATTATATGATAGGTTTGAGACGTGAATCACGATGGCACCTCGTTAATAGAGTCCGAACAAGTATTTTGACAACATCAATTGCGCCATAAAATTTAGCTAGTTTATGTTGATGTGAACTTGATTGAACAAGTGATGGGACTGTATTTATAACTATGCATAGAGTCTATAGGTTTTTCAAACATGAACAGCTTATCTATCGATGCATGCATGAATTGGTTTAGACCAATCTAATGATTTTTTTGCATTAACATGTTCCAATTTTATTTCGTAATTACGAAAATAAGTAAAAAAATTATTATTAAATTTCATCTAAATATGACTTTGTTTAAAATAAAGTTGTAATTGAAGTCAAATTTTAATTTATATTTGTGTTATCATAAAATAATTTTGATTAAATAATTATATTAAAATTATGTACGAATATGATAGAACTTCAATATTAAATGATTTTTTTATCGGTAATAAAAAATAAATAAATAGGAATCACTTCAGAGGTGATTCAATCCTTAAAAAAACACATGATAACAAATTCCTACTAGCGTGCCTACCAACTTAAAAGAACAACCAAACCAACACTAACAACCTTCAAAGAATCAATCTCATACAAATCAAAGAATCTAAAATCCAACTAGGATAAGAGAAATAAATAGAACGAGACTTTGCAAAAATTAAAGACCAAACATTAACTTGCATCGAAACGAACACTTCAAACACATCTGCCACATCTATACTGAACATGACCGAGTTCCTATATTTTCAAATTTCACTCATTATACCAACCCAAATTGCTATCATTCATTCAATATTAAATGAATGATAAGAATTTAATGTTAACTGAAAATAATTGTGTCATTAATACATAATTTTAATTATTTAATTTAATTTAAAATTATGTTATGTTGTCATGATTTATCTATTTTTATATTTTTTTTTAAATTACAAAGTTAAATTATATATTGTTTTGGTGCAAAAACACAAATCTAACAAGTAAAGCAATTACGTATACGTGCCTCTTTATATCACGGCTCCAAACAAGTTCTAACTTATGTCCAAAAAGAAGGTAACAGGTGTGAAATTAGTTTTTTTTTGTCTTTGTAGACCTGTTTCGATTTTTCTTTTATTTTTAATATTTTCAATTTAGTTTTATTTTCTTTAAAAAAACATGTATATGTAATCTCTTATAATAAATTTATAGTACGATATTATTATTATTACAATGACATATAAAATTCATTGCTTAAATCACGTGTTGCTTTGTGTTAATAAGTAAACTTTTTACTTTATTATCCATGTATAATATGTTATTATTATAATGTTGTTATCATTAATTTAATAGAAAAAATTATATAGACTCATTTAAAGAAAACAATTTCGAACTCATTTATAATAGAACTAAAAGCAAATATTAAATCTACTGTTAACTAGTCTATAGCCAACTAATGAATGTTGAATGATTTGAATAATATCCATAAACTAATAATGTTTAATTTCAACGTGATTATTATAAAATAAAAATAAATATAAGTGCAGAATGTTTATATTGAAAGTCCACAATTCATTATATTTTTAACCTAATTATATAACCTATAGAAATATAATATTATGTCTTTTACATAATTAACATAAATATAAATATAAATAAAATATTTATAATATAATTAAGAATAAATATGTTTTTCTTCCTTGTATTATAATAAGAATTTGATTTTCATCTTTGATCTAAACTTTAAACCATCCAGAATATATAAATGATTAGAGTTGGTCCTTTTGTATGTGATACAGAGTGACTCATTCCAATCATTTTCATATTTCTTACAAACATTTATGTTTAAAATTTTGATTAATAATAAAATCAATTTTAAATTATAATACAAAGACAAAAAACATATTTAACCCACATAATTAACTACTTATTTAATTTAGTAAACTATATATATATTAAAATACAATTGATTATATAATTTTTTTATGCCAACTTCTCTATTTTCACATTTGTGAGGAAAGTAATTTGGTGAGGAAAGTTTAATATAAAAAAATCTCTTTACATTTATGCAGAAAGCTTTTTTTTTTATGCTTATTAATTATTTATTTTTCGTGTTTTCTCTTTACCTTTTCAGTGTTTGCTTTCATGACTTAAAAAGTTAGTGCTATTTATAAAAAGTGTTAGCCTAAAGTATGTTTTTTTTAACCAACTAAGACTAGTGCAAAGACAAGAGGAGTGTGGTATGCTATTTAAATTGAAGGGAATGCAAGTGCAGTAATCATCAGTTTATCATTTACAGTGTCATCAAAGCAAGTACTCATTGATTCAATCAAACCAGGGACTTCTTAAAACGGTTTTGATCGACATGAACAATATTTAGAACTATACAACTTCACTTACAAAAAGATAACTTTATCAGACATAAACATTCTACATTGAAGGCACCCACATGAGTCCTCAGTTTCATTCTCTTTCATGCAAAATTCTTATTCCCACTCTTAAATTTTCTCTACTATGTGTCACAATTTCAGGCAAGAGCACATTTTCCCAATCAGCTTCGAGGTTGTACAGAACAGCAGACTGCTACAAGTTATGATTTCTATTCGATCAACCGATCACATTCAAATTTAATTACACACATTAAAGATGAGATGAGGATAATTAATTGTATATAAATGGGTACAAACCTCAACTCATGAGTTAATTTTATGGGGTTGAGTTAGGTTTAAAGTTCACTCCATAATATGGTATCAAAGTCATTCAAAGTCCATACTAACGAGTGTTTGTTGAGTTATCGTGTCACTTGTTATCGGACCATCCATAATATGCTGTCTCACACAAGCTCTCTCAGTCTCGGCATGACACGTTTACAACCATGTTCTTATCCTTCTCATCTATTAGTAATATCATTATGTTTTTGAATATCGAGGAGGTCTTGAATTCAAGGTGTTATATCAATATACATTCATATATCTTGTCCCCTACAACTGATTTCACTGTTCCATAATGCAATGAAAAATAAATAACTTCCAAAGCACCATTTGAAAAGTTCAAGGTACACGTGGAGGCTGAAAGATTTGGTGTAGGTTTATAAGAGCTGGTTTGTATTACGTGCCCTATATATGTAGTGTCTTGGCTTTGCCATTCTCCATAGTTTCATGTTTTCACTTCATGTAGAAAACATTGGACCATGCTTAACCTTTTTATATCTTCATACCAAACAAAGACACGGTAGTTTAGCAACAGATAAAAAAGAAGGAAGAGAAAAGAGAGCTTAGCATGATGAGTTCCGTTCACAGTGATTTTCTCATACAAGAAGATAATATTTTAGAGGGGACGAAAACAGAAACTACTCTACATATGCTCATGGCAGAAGAAGGTGTTTTTCCAAACAAGTTTCCTTTGTTTCTTTTCAATCATTTCACTGATTAATTTATTCATTTCATATGCTTGTTTGGCATGGATATAGAGATTTGTTATTATTGTTTAATTTTTTGTACCTCAGCTTTCCTATACTTACATCTTCTTCCATCAATTGGAAATCATGATGAAAATGCCATGCATAGCAAACTCTTATTTGCCTACAAAGATATAAAGAACACTGAGAGTAATTTGTTAAACTAATAAGATTTTTATCACCAGGTCTTTTTTTAAAGTACTGATCTATTTGTATTACGTATCATTTTTAAAATTTTATCATAATTTTATAAAGTTTCCACTTTAATAATGTTTTCTTTGAATTTGCAAGGGAAAAAGTTAATTTTAAGACTAAAGAAATATTTTTTATTTTCTATAAGTAGACGTCTAATTTCTAGCTTAATTAAAATTTTAAAATTTTGCTTATATGTTTTAACCAGCGAATCTTATAAAATGTGAGTATGTTTTAACCTAATCTTAAATTTATGATATGAGTATAGCTGCAAGTCTCATATGAGATTAATTGTTCTAATAAAGAAACTACAATATTTCTTCTTCTTTTCATTTCTCTTCATCACCTACGCCTCTCTTTTTCTGTCATTGTTGTGATATTGAGGAATGATGTTGACAGGGTTTTTATTCCTCTTTCACCATAAATTCTAGTGGATATGAAATATTTTACCAGTTTTTCAAACTATTGGAGCAATTGATGTTGAGGCAATCACGGTGCCTCTCTTACAAGAGGTTCAAAGGAAGAGATTGATTGATCATGTAATCTGCATTATTATCTGTTCAAGGTTGTCCAGTTCTGCAAGTTGAGGTTGCATGGACTTACTTTTCTGTGCCAAACAATCTCCTTCTAATAATGCCTTAATAATTCACTTTTATCCATCAACTTCACACAAAAATTTAAATAAATCAAATTCAGACAGCTACTGTACATAATTAGCATTTGAATAATAAGGAAGGTGATTTTTCTAATGATTTGGTAGAATTTCTTTTTGTTATGGATATATTTATTTTTACTCCATCTCTAGTTTACATGATATTTTTGTGTTTTTCTCCATTCTCTCATCCCTTATCCTAATATTATGGATATTCTTGGAAAAATTTATCTTAAAACACTTCTACATAAAAAAATTGAAAAAGAACTAAAAACATTTTTTTTATACATAAATTATATATGAAATTTTTAACAAATTAATTTCAACTTAAAATTTTCTTTTCTTAGCAAAAGTGCTTATAAAAAAGTTTGAAAACTTCTATGCGGGAGCATTTATCTTAAACTGCTATTGTTGTGAAAGTTAGCATAGTCAACTGATTATATAACTCTTAAGAACTGATTATATTATATGATTTTTTTATTTCTGCACTTTTATTTATTTCTTTTACACCATTGTTATTTCTATTATAATTTTTGTTTACTATACTTTATATTTCCTATTTATTATTATCTTTTAGGTTAAATAATAATAATAATAACACACCTTAAAGATAAGACCACTTTTAACTTTTTTGTGACATTATGGTTACAACATTACAGATGTGTTAGGGAATAAATGTGTCGGCTAAGATTGTCCTTGTTCTTTCAACCATCTCAACTTGTTTGAGTTGGAATGTATATTCCCATTGTTGAGTGTCTCGTAAAAGCGCCAAGAACTGCCAAAGTATCAACAATGAATGTACTTTGTACTTTTCGAAGGTCTGGTTGTTTAAATCGCCTTAGAATCTGCTGTAACCTCATATCATGTTCTGTGTTGGTTTATGTTTTCTAAAATAAAATCAAAACATGAGTTGCCGTAATTAACAGAGTCCCTTGTTCTCTATGTTTCTGTGCAAATGTAACACTTCAGATTAATGAATGCAAATACTACCGTACCACTCATTATTCATTGCTTAATCACTCTTATTTTCATCCTAATGGTCTACCTTTGTTCGTCCACAACATGAGCTTTTGCAAACTAACCCACAAGTTTTAACCACAGCTGAAGGTGATGACACCAAGTCAATAGAAATGAGTGTAAGAGTTCAGGGAGAGAAGGAGGACATAACAGTGACATGGGACAATTTGTGGGTCACTGTTTCAAGTGGAAAGAAAAAGAAGCCAATTCTGCAGGGTCTCACAGGTTATGCAAGCCCAGGGAGGATTCTGGCCATAATGGGCCCTTCAGGATGTGGAAAATCTACACTTCTTGATAGTTTAGCAGGTGATTAGTGACACACTCTATTGTCTATAATTTGTTTACTGGGATAGCGTTAATGCCATTTACACATGTGCTATTGTGATTATGATGAGTTCCATAGTATTCACCAACTTGCTATTGTGCTGATTCCTTTTCTGTATATTACCTGTATCTAGTTATATAAACGTAAAATCTTATGATTCAAACAACGATGCAGGAAGATTGAGCTCAAAAATGAAGCATACAGGGAAGATTCTAATCAATGGCCAGAAACAAACACTGGCCTATGGGACATCAGTAAGAAATTTCCCAAAATCTACAATACCTTCAAAAGAAAAAGTAGTATTTTTTTTTGTTGGAAAGAAGTATTTGTTTTAACCATCATGTGAAACCAGGGCTATGTAACACAAGAAGATGCTATGCTGTCAACTTTAACAGCTGGGGAAACTTTATACTACTCTGCTCAGCTCCAGTTTCCAGATTCCATGTCCACAGCAGAGAAGAAGGAACAAGCAGATATCACACTCAGAGAAATGGGTCTGCAAGGTGCCATTAATACAAGGGTTGGAGGGTGGGGTTCTAAAGGCCTGAGTGGGGGACAAAAGAGGAGACTTAGCATTTGCATTGAGATTCTAACAAGGCCAAGACTCCTCTTCCTTGATGAACCAACAAGTGGACTTGATAGTGCAGCTTCCTATTATGTTATGAGTAGAATTGCAACTCTAAATCTAAGAGATGGAATTCGAAGGACCATTGTTGCTTCCATCCATCAGCCTAGCAGTGAAGTTTTCGAACTTTTTCATGACCTCTGTCTTTTGTCTTCAGGTGAAACTGTATATTTTGGTCCAGCCTCTGATGCAAATCAGGTTAAGAACTAAAAAATCCTACATTCCTCGTAAATAAACACCTATTGATTTGAACTTGGCAAAACACATAGTAACTTTTTAATTCATTGCAGTTTTTTGCTTCAAATGGTTTCCCATGCCCAACTCTCCACAATCCTTCTGATCACTACTTAAGGATGATAAATAAAGATTTCGAACAGGTACACATATTCTCAACTTTTATTATTTTGGAGGAAAAGAATCAATTTATCTCCCAACATTGATCCTAAATTGTTTAAGTTTTAGGACTGGTTGATTTGCTAATGTCAGAGGCGGAATTAATTATTGATTAATGATGTCCATTTGAGAGACTGAATTGATTAGCAGTTATCAATAGTCAGGGATTATATTATTGTTTAACTTTTTGGCAGCCAGTCTTTAAGAAAATGCAGTCAAAATACTCAAATTAAATTGATTCATCTCATTGTTCTCATTGCTTCCAGGATGCTGAAGAAGGCTTTGGTAAGGGAGTAAGTACAGAAAAAGCAATTGATACCCTTGTAAAGTCTTACAGGCTGTCTCAAGTACGAAAACAAGTTAAAAGGGAAATGCAAAAAATAGTTGAATGTGTAAGTTTCATGTTGCATCTACCTACCAAGATTACAAAATAAAAAAGAATATTTTCACAAACCCAAAGACTTACTATACACACGAAATACTTACTTCTGCATGACTTCAGGATTCTTGTGAAAAAAGGAAGAGGATTCATGCTGCATTTCCTACTCAATGCTTTGTTCTTATCAGAAGATCTTCATTGCAGTTCTTTCGTGACATAAGCAATTACTGGCTACGTTTAATTGTCTTTATTGTAATAGCTATAAGCATTGGATCTATCTTCTATAACATAGGCACAGACAATGGATCTATTCAGGTAAGAAGATAATAAGATCAATGCTTAGCTTTAATAAACAAACTTAACAAAGTAATACAATATCCTCATGCTTTTTTCAGGGGAGAGGTTCGCTGCTCATATTTTTTGTTTCAGTTCTGACTTTCATGACCCTTGTTGGTGGATTTTCTCCACTCTTGGAGGAAATGAAGGTAAACTTTCTGCCATTTCTAGAGTAAACAACTTTTTTAAGAAACTAAAGAAGTTATAATTTTGGTTCTTAGACATATGTAAGTACTAACACTTTGTCCTTAAACTAGAAATATTGCTCTTTCAAAGACTGAATTTTTCAATTTCAGAGAATAACTAAAATGGCAATTTAGTGTAATTTGTAATGAAAATGTTTGGTTGTATGATGTCAGGTATTTGAACGAGAGAGATTAAATGGGCACTATGGTATCACAGCATTTCTCATAGGCCACACATTCTCTGCTGTTCCTTACATGGTAATGATCTCTCTTATTCCTGGAGGAATAGCTTATCACCTTTGTGGGTTGCACAAAGGATTAGATCGTTTCTTCTACTTCACTTGTTTGCTATTTGGCATAGTGATGTGGGTTGAGAGCCTTATGTTGGTGATTGGGAGCATCTCCCCCAACTATGTAATAGGCATGTTCCTTGCTGGTGGAGTTGAAGGACTCATGATCATAACAGGTGGGTTCTATAGACTGCCAAATGATCTTCCCAAGCCATTATGGAAGTACCCTTTCTACTATGTTTCCTTCCTCAAGTATGCACTCCAAGGATCCTTCAAGAATGACTTTGATGGCCTAACATTTTCAGTAAACCCTGATGGAGGAGGCACTGCAAGCATGAGTGGTAGAGAAGTTCTAGCTCACACATGGCACGTGGAAATGAATCACTCTAAGTGGGTTGATCTTGCAATCATGTTTGGAATGATTGTTCTCTATCGAGTTCTGTTCTTGGTCATCACCAAGTTCAAGGAGAAGTTCAAGCCTTTTCTTGCATCCATTACTCTTCGACCATGAGTTTTCACTACAATCACTTATAGACACTAGATACAATCATGCTCAATATACCTTACTAACTTTGCTACTCTTTCTTTTATATGACTTTTATATGTCTGTCTTTTAAATTTAGGAAAACAATGTTTTCACAATTTGTATACGATGTGTTTAAAAACAAATATATATATAATAAAAAATAAAATTTCAATTAAATAATATAAAAATATAAAAATAATAATATTAGAAATTATGATGTGGTTGTGTAAAAAATTGGATTGTAAACCTACCAAGAAACTTAAATTTACTGTCTTAGTTTAACTAGATAAATGCATGCTTGTAATTTCAACTTATTAAATATGTTTAATTATTCTCAAATAATTAATTCTAATTTATTCAATTACTTTTATACAAAGATAATCATCCATTTTATTTTACAGTAACAGCTGAGGTTACTGAGTTATAGGTATATTTGTTAATTTTTTTTATGGCTCATACCAAAAGATAATCTGTATAAAATGTGTCTCTAAGTATTGTAATTCTCTTTCCTCTTTATTAATATATTAAAACAAAGATGAAAGAAAAAAAAAAGTAAAATAGTTTTTTATTCTCTTTAGTGCATATCCGTAAGATAATTATGATATTTAAAATATTGTAATTTTAAAATATAATAATATAAATGGTAAAGTTGTTCGTCCTATTTGACCTCATATATATATATATATATTATATATATATATATATTATATATATATATATTTTATTTTTTTTCTAATAATATTTTTTTCATGTGATGTCATATAGTGATATCTAACATGAAAGCTTTTAATATATATATATATATATATATATATATATATATATATATAAATATGAAATATATACACAAAATGAGTAAATACAATTGTATTATTTAAATAAGTTATAACTTAATATTATTTTCATATTAATAATAAAATATTCAGGTTTCATTAAAAAAATATATATACCACTTTTAATTTAAGGTAATTTTCTAGATCCTTACATTTATTAATTTTTCAAAATACATTTTACATTTGATTTACAAAATTTAATTATGATCTTTGCAAAAATATATTTTTTATTTTTTAATTATAATATTTGTATGGATAAATAATATATCCAATCGATGAGGATCGATTTTTTAAAAATTAACCCTTTAATATGACTTTTTTTAGTATTTTTAAGTATTTTTGAGGTATTTTTGGCTTTTAGTGTTCATATGTCTAAAAATTTAATTTTTTTTAAGTGTTTCCTTGTATCAATTAGAGATTTATCAAACCATAATGCATTCCACATTAAATCTAAATTTTTATAATTTAATTTAAAATTACGAATATTGTTTAAAATTTATTTTTTATTATTTATAATTTTCTATACAAATATATAAATATATGTTTCAATCTTTATATATATATATATATATATATATATATATATATATATCTTTATTTTAGTCGAACTCATTAATAATTTCAAGACAAATGTATTTTTGTAAATGATTAAATAAAACAATTTTTTTTCAATAAAGTCACATCAATTACTAGAGTCTTTCTACTCAAATTCATTAACTTTCAATTCACTTTTCCTACATCTAAACAATATAATTTTTCACTCACTTTTCCCTCATTCAAACAAAACATTAAGTAGGAAAAAGATTTGAAGATTTATTATGTTACTTTTAATTATAATCCACATAGAAAACACTTTTTATGTCATTTAAAGTACCAATTGACATAGTACATGTTTATTATCTCACCTATAATAATAACCAACATAGTAAATCTTATCTTATTTACTATATTGTCACTACAAAATTTTTGACAAGTGGATTAGACTCATTACATTAAATTGTCATTAATTTTAATTTTTGTACTATTTTATAAATTGAACCATTTACCAAATTAAAATCATTGAGTCAAAACGCACCATCAGTCGCCAGTCGCAATTGAGAGAATTTCCTTTCTATCCACGACCAATTTTGCATAAAAAACACAAAATTATTTCAATTCTTATGTTGTTCTTGTATTTGTAGATGATCAATTATTTCAATTATTTCAATGTGCGTCTCCTAATTTGTTTCAGATCTGATACAATTGCACCTTCAATCATCTAAAGGAAAAAATGTGCATTGTTTTGGGTCTTTCTAATGACACAACATTAAAGAAAACATCAACTCATAGATCAAGTTCTAATTAATATATTTTAAGTTTCTATTTCTTTTTAATACAATCATTGAATTATACATTAAGTTTAGAGGATCTACAAGAAATTATGATGCTTATAAACCCACCTACTACAACCTCTTCCACAATTTTAACTTCATCACTTTCATCAAAGCAATACTTCACTTCAGATGACTTATCCAACGAGCCACCATAATGAAAAGTTAAAATGGTTACAAACTAACCTGCAAATGTTGAAACCACAGAAAAATGACAATCCAACACAACTGGTCTTTCGATCAACTATTTCACAGGACAATGAGTGTAATACAATACATAAAATGTAAACATATCGTGAAAATCAAATTATTAACATATGGTTCAAGTTCAAGTTGTTATCACTTAGTAAAAATCAAAATTAACACTAATGCGAAACTGCTAAAAAAAAATCAAACTTCTTACAATATGAAGAATCATGGGTCTATATTAAAACCTTTTGTTCAAACTAAAAATTTACTTAGGATATCCCTTGAATAAGTTATCTATAATTTACTAACACAACATATAATATCTATCCTTGATTCAATGTCTATCCATTTTATTTCAATTATATTTATATTCTTTCAATTTAATGTACTTTTTCCATGTACCTTTAACTCTCAAATAACGAAAATTTAATTATTCTTAATTAAATATTAAAATACTTCTTTATTAAATATAATTTCATATATTTAATTATTTTTTTCTCAAATATACTTACATAAATTTATTATTATAAATATATAAAACAAATTCTATGTAAAATAACTATTTCATACCAGTTTATAATTTTCTTATTTTACAAATCTAAAATTCAATTTGCATCTCTATTATTAATCAGTTTTTACTTTTATCACTAAATTTTATAACATAAAATTATTTTCTTAATAATGATTTCAAATTAATTATCACCCTTTTATTTTTAATATTTTTTTCATCAATTTCCCTTTGTTATATTATTTATTTTTTTATTCAAAAAAATTATAATTTAAATTATATTTAAAGTTTCTATTAATATTTGACTATCCACAAATTTATAATTTAAGTTATATTTGAACTTTCTATTAATTATGTTTTTTTCTTCTTTCTAAAAAAATTTTGAGAAAAAAAATGAGAAGACAGATTTCAGTTCCAATCAGTTAGGTTTCAGTTTATTTTAAAGCTAGAAATCAAGTTCCAAGAGTCTGAATGCTTCTGTTACTTCCATCAATAAAATGTTACACCATAAATGGGGAATTAAATACGAGCATGGACTTATATTAACTTCAGCTACAGAATTATAGATGGGTATGCACATTCAAATAATAAATATATGTTTTAAAAAATTAAAAATAATATTATTTATTAAAATCTACACATGTATTATAATTTATATATCAAAACATTATTCTAAAAATTAAAAATTAATTAAACTAATGTAACTTGAATTTTAAAACAATATTTATTTTTTATTTTTAAAGTTAAAATTACAATTTTTATTATTTTTCTTCTTTCTAAGACGTACTAAAATTATATGTCAATCCTGTGGAAGTTTATTAGATTGAAGTACCCATATCACAATTCTATATTCGATATTTTTAGAAAAAAAAATAGTTTAACACTATATTTTTTTCTTAAATCTATTTAACAACTACATATAATAATAAAATATTAAATTAAGTTATTTTGAAGAGTCTCTCCCGTATTTTTAACATAAGAGTTTTAACCTAAGAAAAGATCGCATTAATGAAGAATGGGAGTTAGTTGTCAGATCTTTGCTCCTTAACATAAGAGAAGACCGCATTAATAATGAATACGAATTAGTTGTCAGATCTGTTCGTTTTATATCATTTAATTATAATTATTTTTTATATATATTTATTTTTAAATCTATCACATAAAAAATTATTCAAAAAAGTTTGTAAAAAGTTGTGAAAGTATCATTTGTCTTAAATTCAAGTGCTGTACCACATTAACTATTGCCTAATCCTTTGAAATAGTTAATAAATCCTAATAGAAATGAACATTAAATTTTATAATTAAAAAATATTATTTTAACTGAATTTCAATTGCTTGCTTCTCTATAAATAATCAGCTCCAGATGAGGATGTAATAAAAATTTGTAGAGTGCAGATGGAAGAAGAGAAGGAAATAACTTTGACATGGGAGAATTTGGAGGCTAGTGTTACAGGTGGAAAGAGTAGAAAAATAATTCTGAATGGTCTTACAGGTTATGCCCAACCAGGGAAGCTTTTGGCTATTATCGGTCCTTCAGGCTGTGGCAAATCAACACTTCTTGATGCTTTAGCAGGTAACATATTCTTTGCATGTTATGTTAATTTCCTCAAACCTTTGTAAATTCTATTGTTTCTGTATATAACAGTTGTTGTGGTCATATGATTCAAACAACGATGCAGGAAGACTGGGATCGAACATGAAGCAAACGGGAAAGATTCTAATCAATGGCCACAAACAAGAACTGGCGTACGGAACATCAGTAAGAGCGACTCATCCTGGAAATAACTAGCAACTTTATGGTAGTAGGAAAACAAACAATAATAATGGTGAAAACCGAGTTTTATTAACTTCTTCTCTTACATAATGTGAAATCAGGGCTATGTGACACAAGATGATGCGATGCTGTCATGTTTAACAGCTGGGGAAACTTTGTACTACTCAGCTCAGCTGCAATTTCCAAACACCATGTCTGCAGCTGAGAAGAAGGAACGAGCAGATGCTACGCTCAGAGAAATGGGTCTGCAAGATGCCATCAACACAAGGGTTGGAGGGTGGAGTTGTAAGGGCCTGAGTGGGGGACAGAAGCGGAGACTTAGCATATCCGTTGAGATTCTAACACATCCAAGACTCCTCTTCCTTGATGAACCAACTAGTGGACTTGATAGTGCAGCTTCCTATTATGTTATGAGTGGGATTGCAGGTCTCAATCTAAAGGATGGAATTCAAAGAACTATTGTTGCCTCCATCCACCAGCCAAGCAGTGAGGTTTTCCAACTTTTTCATGATCTTTGTCTTCTGTCTTCAGGAGAGACAGTATATTTTGGATCTGCCTCTGATGCAAATCAGGTTAGAAACTAAAATCCCTTACAGAGACGTATTCACTTGAGGTTTATAGTAACACTTTTCCTTCTATGCAGTTTTTTGCTTCAAATGGTTTTCCCTGCCCACCCCTCTACAATCCTTCCGATCATTACCTAAGGATCATAAACAAAGATTTCAATCAGGTATATGTGTGGCCAAACCTTGAGTCTGTCCCCTAGTTTTTATTTGGATACTTCAGGCACTTAGATATTTATTTATTAAGTGCAGATGAAAGTTTGACTTTCTTGATTTGTTTTCAGTATATTGACGAAGGTATTACCACTGAAGAAGCAACTAATATCCTTGTCAGTTCATATAAATCGTCTGAATATAGAAATCACGTTCAGAATGAAATAGCACAAAGAAGTGAAAAAGTAAGTCACGTTCCTTTCATTTTGAATATATATAGAGAGGATAGATAGAGAATCACATCTAAACATATAACTAAATGAAATATGACAATTTTATTGAAGTTATCAATTATTAATTCATATTATATACGTCAAATATTATTTTGGAAACTCCATAATTAGTGATGTGACTTAGCATTTAGTTAATTTTGCATGCATGCGTCTAGGATTCCGGTGCAGTTGGAAGGAAGAAGATCCACGGTGCATTCCTTACTCAGTGTCTGGTTCTTCTGAAAAGATCTTCGAAGCAAATCTATCGTGATATAAGCAATTACTGGTTACGTCTAATTGTCTTTATCGCAGTATCTGTAAGCATGGGCTCTATCTTCTATCACATTGGCCCAAGTATGAGATCAATTCAGGTAAAACTATAGAGACCAAAATCTTGTTTTCTAACATTATTTATCTAACCCTAAGGTGATTACTTATTTTTATGAATCAATTTATTTAAGTTTAATATCAACTTCAAAAGAATTTTTAAAGTGATAAAAGATACCATAACATGTAAAACTTTAACTAATAATATCCTTATGCATGGTTCAGGAAAGAGGATCGCTTCTTTGTTTTTTCGTTTCAGTTCTGAGTTTCATGACACTTGTCGGTGGATTCTCTCCATTAATTGAGGAAATGAAGGTTAGTTGATCCATAATTTTGAAATTTTCCTGATCTTGACTTTGTATCCAACACTTTTTCATAGCAAAGATTGTTTCCTTTTACTGTGTCAGGTGTTTAACCGAGAGAGATTGAATGGACATTATGGTATAACAGCTTTTGTGGTAGGGAGCACATTTTCTGCTGTTCCTTACACACTGATGATATCTTTGATTCCTGGAGCTATTGTTAATTATCTTTCTGGACTACACAAAGGAGTAGAAAACTTTCTGTACTTTGCCTCTGTCCTATTTGCTATTGTGATGTGGGTTGAGAGCCTTATGATGGTTGTTGGGAGCATTTTTCCAAATTTTGTGATGGGTGTGATCACTGCTGGTGGGGTTGAAGGACTCATGATTTTGACAAGTGGATTCTATAGACTTCCAAATGATCTTCCCAAACCATTATGGAAATACCCTTTTTACCATGTTTCCTTCCTCACCTATGCTCTCCAAGGATTGTTAAAGAATGAATTTGAAGGCTTGATATTTTCTTCGGATGAGGGTGGAGGTGCCAAAAGTGTTAGTGGTAGAGATATACTGGTTGAGACATGGCATGTGCAAATGGGTCACTCAAAGGGGGTTGATCTTGCTATCATGTTTGGTATGATTGTCCTCTATAGAGTTCTATTCTTGATCATCACTAAATGCAAGGAGAAGTTGAAACATGTTCATGTTGGCACTAATGCTCCTCAAGCAAAAATTTTCTCAAGAACTCACATCACTGAACGAGATAACCAATTGATATGAAAGTAGTACTAACACATCCTAAATGTTAAGTATAATAATATTGATAGAAATTGTTGTACAAGAGAAATTGTTGTACAAGTATAATAATATTGATAGAGACGGGAAAATGTGAAATCATAAATGTCAATTTAGTATTTGAAAATGATCGGTGTTGAAATATTACATGCATTGTCTGTTAGAATTGTTAAAGCTCTTTTCTTTTAAGAAAAAAAAACTTAATGAAATGAAAAACATTAAGGTTGTGTTTGGATTGGGGAGAGGATTTGAGGGAGTGGATTTGTAGTGATTTGAGAGGAAAGTATAAAGAAAGTGAGGTTGTTTGGATTAAGATATATTATAGTGGATTTGTGAGGAAAATTTATTGAAGTTTGAGAGTGATATTGTAAGAGAATTTTTATTTTTTTAAATTTTTAAAATGTAAGTTTACAAATTTACCATTCTTTTAAAAATATTTAAATAATATAATATGAGATATTTTTTGTGTTAATTTTAATTAATTAAAATTTTATAAATACATATAAAAAATATTTTCATAAAATCAAATCAAATTAAAATTAAAATTAATTTTTATTATTGTTAATATTATTATTTAATAAATTTATTTTAATTATTATTAAGTATTAATTTATATTTATATTTATATTTATATTTATTATTTTATTTACTATTATTATTAAAAAAATTTATTTTTTATATATTATTTCCATTTTAAATTTTAAAAATTAAGGGTAATTTGGACATTTTCAATGGTGTGAGGTATTTTTTTGAATGTTTCGTTGCCTTTCTTCGCTTGACAGAAAAGATGGCTTTTATCTCTCTCCTACAAATCAGCGCCCTTAAATCTGTGCAATTGAATAGAAGCAAACAAAATAAATCCGTCTATTTCAATGTTCACTCGGATGCAAACACAACATTACTATTATTATTTACAATTTTATTATTTTTTATATATTATTTCTATTTTAAATTTTAAAAATTAAGGGTAATTTGGACTTTTTTAATGGTGTGATGTATTTGTTTTTAATGTTTAGTTACCTTTCTTCGCTTGACAGAGAAGATGGCTTTTATCTCTCTCCCGCAAATCAACGCCCTTAAATTTGTGCAATTGAATAGAAGCAAACAAAATAAATTCGTCTATTTCAATCCGAGTGAACAGTGTTCACTCGGATGCAAACACAATATAAGAGTTAATTTAGTAATTTTCTTTTAGGATATTCTTTGCGCTTTGAAAATCTTTGAATCTGAAAAATCGACATCCATCCTATAACTATGATGATCAATGTCAACAAAAGTTAAATTTCCATTTCAAAAATATTTTATTACAAGAAAATCATTAAATAAAAACTAATTTTAAAAACTAAAAATAATTAATTATTATATTCACTAAATTAGATACAATATTAGAGAATAAAATTCTTTATATCTAAATTAATTTTTGATAAATTATTTTTAAATTAGTATCTAATTAACTACCTAAGTTTTAGCTACCAAAGTTTTAGAGACCAAATTTAAATAATTGGTAACTAAAATTTAGATAATTAATTAGATATCAATTTAGAAACTATTTAATAATAATAGAAAATAATTTATGTACCAATAATTATTTTAGTCTCTACAATAATATCTAATCTAGTTAACATAAGCACTAATATTTTTTGTCTCTATTGGTTTCTATTTAATGATTTTCTAGTTGTGATAATTCTTTATTGATTTTTGTTTTCATCGAGATGAAATCGGTTGAATCCCAAGATGGTCACTTTCCTATCCCTACAAACTTTGTGAATTGCCTCCAAGGGAATGAGAGGGTTTCACCTGCAAAAAATTCCCGAACGCTCAAATTAATAAAAGTATAAAATTCAGTGTGTATAGTGAGATAATGTAAAATATTAGTTGAGTGAGTTGAGTTTACTCCTTGTTAGTGGCAATCTCTTTATAACCCTATATAGGCCTAAACCATTGATATTAGTATTTTCATGGCTTTTATAAGGTATATTTAGTTTTAATGATTGTACCATGTCACAAAATCCGAACATAATATAACAAAATTAGAGTATAGTCTAATATAATTAGAATATTATGTAATATAATTTGAGTATTCAGTAATATAATAAAGAATCATTGTATGATAAAATAGCGTTGGTATAAAATTAGGATAATGTATCCTAAAATCAAATTATATTATATTATATTAATTGTGCGTTAATAAAATTGATTATAGATAATTACATAAAATTTATTAATACGATTATCATATATCTTATTAACTTATTGGAGATTCCGGTTTAAGAAATAATTACAAATATATCCAGAATTTCATCTTTACTTACTTCATCACAGGTCTTATCATAATTTGGACTGATCCATTTTTTTTTATCAGCAATAAAAAATCAATAAATGGGAACCACTTCAGGGGTGTTCCAACCCTTTTACAAGCTCACATAAAATTTAACTCCTATCTCGACACTCAAAACCGCCGAACAAATGACCAACCAAACCAAGCGCTAACTAGCTTTACCGAATCAGCCGTATACAGGCTAAAGGATCCAGAACCCAACAGGGGTAGGAAAAATAAACTTCGCGGTACTTTGCAGCAATCCAAGACCACACCTTTACTTGCGCCGAGGCAAAAACTTCTAACACATCTGTCACTCCTCCATTAAAGATGACCGAGTTCCTATGCTTCCAAATTTCACTTACAATTCCAACCCAAATTGCCCCCCAAACATCATTAACAACAGATGCCTGACTCAACCTGAATTGGATAAAATTTTGCATAGGATCCAAATGGATTACGAACGACACTCCAAGCCACTCAAAGTAAAGACTCCAAACCTTCCAAGCAAAGTCACAAACGGCGAACAAGTGACTCGACGACTCGTCGACCTTCCCACACAAGCAGCATACAGGGTTTTCAACCACCACCCCACACCTTACCAAATTAACCCTAGTTGCAATCCTATTTTCCAATACCCTCCAGGCCAGGAGTACAGCAGAAGGCAAGGCTTTACACCTTCACAACCTACAGTAAATCGGAGAGGACTTTCCGTCACTAACCCTCCTTACCTTACTATAAGTTGAGTTAACAGTAAAACTTTGAGACCCCTCAGCCTTCCAGACCCAGCTATCCACCCCTCCCACATCCATCTTCACCCCCTTGCAACAACTGACTCAACTGCTCCTCCAACAACTTCTCCCAGTCAAAGAGGGATCTACGCCAGCATAGATGCCAAATCCAAACACCATTAGACCAGTTCCCGAACTCGGCCACCTTAGCAGCTTTAGCCGTGCTAAGCGAATATAATCTCGAAAACATTCCCTTCAGAGCACCACAATTCAACCAGTTGTCCTCCCATAATGAAATATTTCCTCCATCACCAACTTTCCACTCAACCCCATCTTCAAAACTTCTGCCCTAGCCCTCCGAAGCCCAAACCTCCTTCAAGTCTCTCCACCAAAGGGAACCCCTGCAGGGTTTACCTTCTGCTCTCAAATTCCTTCATCCACCATATTTAGAGTCAATAATCTCTTTCCACAAACCTCCATTGGCCGAACCCCACCTCCAAATCCACTTGCCTAGCAGGGCCAGGTTAAACGTCCTTAAGTCAATGATTCCAAGACCCCCGTAGTCCCGAGGCTCGCAAACCTTATTCCAAGAGGTCCAAGCAATCTTCCTTCTGTCAGAACCCCACCCCCAAAGGAAATTCCTTTGGATCCGAACTAACTTGTCAGCCACCCCAGATGGCAGTTTAAACAGGGACATAAAGAATAACGAAACTGAGGAGAGGACCGACTTAATCAAACAGATCCTCTCAGCCATCGACAAACACCTACCTTTCCACCTCGACAGCTTGCCCTGAACTCTCTCTATCACCATGTTCCAAAAAACACTACGCTTATGGCACCCTCCTACCGGTAACCCTAAATAGACAAAAGGAGTTACCATCACCTTACAGTTAAGAGTAGCTGCAAAACGCTGAAGCGAACATTGATCCAACCCCATCCTGCCAATACTGTTTTTTTTAAAATTCACCTTAAGCCCAGAAGCGAGCTCAAAGCAAAGCAAAATAGCCTTAATATTAAAAACACTTTTGGTATTCGCTTCGCAAAGGAATAAAGTATCGTCAGCATATTGTAACATACTAACCTTCACCTTATCTCTTCCAACCTCCAGACTGTCAATCAAATTCTTCTCTTCAGCCATCCTAGACACCCCAGCCAGCCCTTCTGCAACTATAAGGAAGAAGAACGGAGCAAGCGGGTCATCTTAACGAAGTCCACTCCGAGGAGTAAATTCCCCAATTAGGCTGCCATTCACTAATACAGAGACTGAAGCAGATTCTAAACAACACTTTATCCATCGAATCCATTGAGCGCAAAAACCCAACCTTCCCAACATATAATATAGGAACTCCCAGCTAACCGAGTCATATGCTTTTTCATAGTCAACTTTAAAGAACACACAACTCTTCTTTTTCCTTCTATATTCTTCCAGCACCTCATTTGCTACTAGCACACTTTCCAACAAACCCCTACCTTCAAGAAAAGCAGACTGTCTAACATCAATCACTTTGCTAATCACCTTTTTCAAGCGTAGAGACAACACTTTTGAGATAATTTTATACAAACATCCAACCAAAGAAATAGGCCTAAACTCACCAAGTTGCAAAGGATTTTCAACTTTTGGAACAAGACAAAGGAAATAAGCGTTTGAACCTCTAGGTCAATGGCTCTTTGTCGCAAAATCCTTCACCGCTGACATCACATCCATCCTTAAAATTTCCCAACAAAACTTTATGAAACCAAAATTAAAACCAACAGGGCCAGGGCTCTTAGAACTTTCACAATTCCAAACCGCAGTCCTAATTGTTGGGTTTAATAGTGCCAAAGTTCAAGAGGGGGGGTGAATTGACCTTTTAAAACTTTCTCGCAGAAACAGTGTTTAACACAGTTTTACAGAAAATAAATCGATTTATGTGAAAATGAA
>Ga0123342_1002480_pt1 | contig 30662 bp, 15 predicted proteins | sample Turbeawhitnodule_FD_89960 | JGI IMG/M metagenome (GOLD analysis project Ga0123342, IMG submission 89960) | Root nodule microbial communities of legume samples collected from Mexico - Turtle bean Mexico white nodule | ecosystem: Host-associated > Plants > Roots > Nodule | place: Mexico: Nepantla... | reverse complement strand
TTACGCAAAGTCTCATTGTGCTTCCTTCGGGTACTCTAATTGGGTTTTGAACCCAGTGGATTATATGAGGATGATAATTTAATGTTTTCCTATAGTTAGTTTGGTTGTTCCTTAGATATTCAGATAGGTGTTTCGTGGTAGGAGTATGGTAAGGTGTTTTGCTCTTTATGTATAAGGATTAAACCACCCCTAAAGTGGTTCCCATTTATTTATTTTTTATTGCCGATAAAAAAAAGACGTTCTTATATGGAATTTTGATTCTATGTATGTAATGATGAGTACTAACATAAAAATAATTAAAATTGAGTTATTATTAAATTGGTTACTATAAATATAGGATAGAATAATATTAGAATTGATATTTATAATCGAACTATTAAAATAATTTATAGGATTACTCAGTATTTTGATCGATAACCAACTTATTAATATTTTTTGAGATATTTAGATGTGGGTAGATTAATAAGCTTTTAAAACTTAAAATCCAAATTATTAAACGATTTGTTTTTTTTTTGGGGGGATGGACCAACTTTATGATTTTCTAAACTTTTTGAGTTCAAAATTTTATGTCTGTCTTTTTGAACTCTTTCTTTTAACTTGAGTTGGAATTCATACATAAATTATAGGTCATTGCATGCATGTAAATAATGAATTGAGATTGCTATCTTATTATGCATTCTAAGGCAACATTTTGACTATATATGATGTAAAAGTTATTATAATCCTTCTTTTCTCATGATGAAAAATCTCATAACTCACTATAAAGCGTAAACTTTTAAAAGACTTAGCATGTTGTTAGTTGAGATATTACTCAAGGTAGTACTTGAGTATGGAACAGTTGATTTTGGAAATCATTATTTTCATGTGTTTTGAAACAACATTTTTGTTTAAAATTGTCCAATAACAAGTTAATATCTTATCATTTTTTAACAATCGTTTAAAAAAGATAACTTTTAGGGAGTGATTCTTTATATATCATAAGTTAAATACTATTTAATAAAGACTCCGTCACCAAATGTCAAAATTTGGTAGAAATATTTCATAACTATAGGAAAATAAAATTTGAACGATGGGAAGCTTAATTTTGCATTTCCCAATCAAACATTTTATATAGAATGGTGTACAATATTTATTACAACACAAAAATATTTTAATTATTTGTATGGATCAATGTACATGGTTATTTAAAAAATTGTGCACAATATTTAAATTAATCTGTAACACAGTGTTTTTTTTTTTTTTTAAACCAACAGAACCCTTCTTCCTGTCACGCACCATTCTTTTCCTTTCTTCTTTCTTCCTTCATCTCTCCCTTCTATTTTCTCTCTTAATTTCTCACTTCATACTTCATCTATTTTATAATATGATCATACAACGTTGTAGTTAAGGAGTTAAGGAACATCTCTACCCGATCAGATTTTCAAACCGAGTAAGTTCATTTTTACTCTAAATATCCTTTGTTCTCTATTTTTCCTTATGATTTAGTTATCAATCTTGGTGGGTCACTTGAGAAGTTTAATCCTCTCAATATATATTCTATTATATATTGATTTTTTGTTGTGTTTGGATAATTTGCATTAGGCCCGTAAATATTGAAGTTTATCCAGACTGTGGGGAATAAAATTTTAGAAGTTGTTTGGAAAGCAAACAATTGAGATAAGGGAACCTAAATTTAATTTTTAATAAAATCCTAGGCTAGAAGATCTGGATGTGGAAGGGGCGTGGTCTCAATATTCCATTTCTCTTGTAGGGATGTTGTGTGTTTATATATATTGGGTTGTTTGTTTATATATTATTTAAATTTGTGGAAATATTAGGTTTTGATTATTTAGTATTAAAATGTTGTTTTTTTATGTCAAATAGACTTTTGAATATTGTGGATCACTTTTTGAATGATATTGTATGACAAAATGGTATGGAATTGAATTCATACAATTGGGATAATGTATAGACCGAGGTTTGTTGTGTATTAAATATTGATGCCTATGTGGTAATAACTTCACCGATGATCTAAGTCACATAGACTAAGATATCAATTGGTGAGAAGTTGATGGGGAAGTTCATGCACACCGTGACATATGAGATGTACGACTTGGGTTGTATTGAACTTACCATGGTCCTTTTTGTTGGATTCGCTGGTAATTTTTGGATCAGGTGTTAGTCTCTGGTAGGACTTACTTAGTACGGGTCTTCCGAAAGACGTTGTTTGTTGAATATTCTGGATGTGTAGATCCATGTGAGGTTTGTGTGATTATTTTATTGTTGAGATTTTAAGAAAATTGAATAATTTGATAAATTGATAATGTAATTTGGTTTTCTCTTTGGATTTAAGTGTGTATATTATAAAATTCTATTTTCTCTAGCTTACCCTTATTTTTTCTTGTTGTGTTTGAACTGCGATGACTGTACTATGTACACGAGTAGATGACCATACAGGTGCAAGAGAGCCTTAGAGGTTTTAGAGTTTTATTTTGAACTATGGACATGTAAATATTTGTATTTTTATAAATCCTAATCATGTATTAAGAATGTTTTGAAAAACTTCAAGTTTGTATAGAAACTTGTAAAACTTTTATTGTAATAGTTATAGGTAAATTATGAGGTGTTACATAATCAACAATATTTAAACTCTTTGTGTAATTAGCTGTATAACTTAGTACAAAGATCGAAAATATTCATTTATGTATTTTTATATAAAAAAAATGTTAAAGACATTAAGAGCAAGTTAAAGATATTAAGAACAGTCTAAAAATCATTAATATTTAAAGTCAAACAAAATATATTTTAGGTGTGAAGTTGAATTAAATATATTTTCATCCTCATTAATAAAGAATTATGATGAAGTTGAATAAAAAGTCCTAAATTTGTGTAACCAAACTATGATGCTGAAGACGTTAAACTAAATTAGAAATGTTACACGCATTGGACTCAACTTAATTGCAACATCCAAAACTTATAATACAAATACAATATTTTAATCATATTATTATTGGATAATTTAAATATTTTATTATTTAATAACAAATTGTGGAGAGACACTCAAATTTTTAAAATACCTATTTGTTTCAACTCTTTTATGAAACATTCTAAATTTTTGAAGAGTTAGAGTCTTAAACTCACTTTTTAACTGATTGACTATACATTTACATTATTTATTATGATGATTTGTGGGTACTTATTAAAATATGGATTTTATACTTTTTAATAAGGATAAATGATTAAATGATTTCAGACAGACTAGTGTTAATGTTAATATTATAACACAAATAAATTTTATTATTTTATTTCACTAATCATAATTTAAATGTGTTATTTTAATATTGGTTTATACTATGAATTTATTAGTTTTTACAGCTTTGAAAAAATTCCAAGTAGGTGCAAGAATTAATCTTCATCTGCTTTCATGAGTTGAAACAAATTCATGTGCCCAAATATTGGCATACTCTTATAGTTGGTTTGTTTTTTTTAAGGGTGCGTTTTTATTCATACGAGGCTACAAATTGTGTGCATTCACATTTTCTTTCATAAAATGTGATTATTTATTTCTATCAAAAGAGTGTAAAAGATGATAAATAACAAAAAAATGATGGTAAAATTTTCAACCGTTGGTGACATGTTTAATGGTGTGTTTGTATGGCAACTTGAATCAGCTTCCAAAATTAAAAAATTGAACTCAAATTGTCTTGGCTTTCAACTTGGAATTGGAATTGATTGAGAAGAAATTGAATCTAGTCAAATTATATAATAAGTAAATTAACCAAAATTTGATTATTCACATTAATGGAAATGGATTGTTTTGTTTAAAATTTATTTAATGGTATTTATGCCCTGAAAATAAAAGAAATATCCGACAAGAAGAATATCATTTTCAAAACAAAAGGATATGTTTTTTAACATTTTAAATATTAAGATAGGGAAAAAACATTTATTGTTTTTAAAATATAATATATTATTTTTATTTGGTAAGGTGTCTCTAACATTTTTTATTATTATTATATGTTCCTTATGACTTTAATTGTTTAGCATGATGAATGTACTATTTTCGATTAATGTGAATATGGTAAGTAATATTATATATATATATATATATATATATATATATATATATATTTATATATACTATTATCTTATATATTCATTCAATGATAAAATAGGAAATGAATTTTATAGTAACTTTTGATTTATAAAAAAGATATGGATAATTAATAGTGTATATATATATATATAAGTATAAATTAGTTAGTGGTTAGGATTAAAATGAATAAATATAAAGAATCTAGCATCAACTATGGTAAAAGGCATTTATTTCAATCTACTACAAAATTAATTTAGATTTCGCCATACATTAAAAAAACTAAAAATTTGGTTCTTATATTTTGTTGAGGAATTAAAAAAACATTTTTAAAAAGACCAAAATTATATTAAAATTTGTTTTATTATTTATAATTTAACTTAAATTTTCTGATATTTATTTTATATTTCACGTGAGTTTTAAAAATTACATGTCACGAGTTATAAGTGGAGTGATGACATTTATAATAAAATTTTATTTTAATATATGAAGTTATAAAACATTCCTATATTTTTATTTATCTTTGATAACCGTATATTCAAATTGAAATAATATTTAATTATTGTTTATTTAGTCACTTTTGAACTTAAGATGAGTAATTTTGTGGGCTTTACGATTAAATTATGAGTTTGATTGGGAAAACATCTCTCGAAACTAATGTAAAATTTCTTCGAATGCTTTCCTTGATCTTCAATATACTTCATATTTTTTTCATCTTTTGTGTTGCTTATTGATATTAGTTAGTTACAAGACCATCTCATAGCCTTTTGTGTAGCATAAATACAATTCATTTATGGATCAAACCCTCAAACATAAAATGAAAATGAAAATGGAGAATAGATTCAATTTTTAAAAAATAAGAATGTAAAATAAGATAGAACATAATATTAAAAACCACACACAAAACAATTAAATATAGTTTAATTAAAAACTTATATATATTTATGTCTCTTATATATAGATTTAATCATGACTCAGAATTTATTGGATTCGTGTCTTTTAAGTTAATCTTCACTTAACGAACCCAACATAACTTATTTTTGTTTAAAAAATACTAAAAAAAAATGAATTTTAGTTACATTTTATATTTTTTAGTTTCTGATTGTTTTGAAAAGATAAAACAAATATTTGAACAAAACAAAAGAAGGGATTATTAAAATAATTCTCAATATTTATTAAAATAATTCTCAATATTTTTTAAGAATTATTTTATCTTATTGGAAATTCAACACAAAACCAAAACCGGTCTCTTTTTTTATGGTTTTAATTTTCTTACACATCTAGAAAAATTTATGCTCATAATTTTTTTTAATATTTTGGTTTCACAAATAAAATGTGTTATCTATAATTCAATTATTGAGATACATAAAATATCATTTTACATTAAAACTTACATATATATATTATACTATAACTTTTAGTTTTACTTTTTTTTATAATTTAAATTTGTAATTATATTTCTTATTTTAGCGTGCTTCAATGCATATATAATTAAGAAAAATGTTTTTTATACACATTCAAAATACAAGAGAACAAAATAAAAGAAAAAAGTAAATGTTTATGTACCTGTGTATAGACTGGTAGAGTCTAGATAATACTTTGAATTGATTGTAAAATTGTTGACGTGTTGATTGCCTCATCGCTCTTCACTTCAAGTATTCTCCTTTAATTGCTAGAGTTTTGTTGTGTTTGACTCTTCTCCTTTAATTGCTAAAGCTCGGTTGGGGTTGACCTAAAAAAAAGTGTTCTGACGATTAAGTAAGTACTTTATGTAAAGATGGTATAGTGAAAACTGATTAAAATATACCTTAAACATCTGTAGAAAGTTTATTTATAGTGTTTAGTCGTGCACATTTGTTGTGATGAACAAAATCTATCAAATATTTAACTGATTTATAACATGATCTCTCATTTATAGAGATATATATTGATATATTTGAATAATATCTTTAATGAAACAATATTTTTCACTAGACCAGTGCTAGTTGATTTTTCAGGAATGTCATCCGAATTTGATGGGACATGATCATGATTCGAATGAAGTTTTCATAACTATCATTGTTGTCACTTATCAAGTGTCTTAAATGTCTTTTAGCACGGTCGTTTACTGTTTGGTACTAACCGGTATAATTTATAAAATATATGATTGATAAGATGAGAGATAAAAATAAACAAGAGAATATATATAATAAGTGGTTAAAAATATATGAAAGTGTTTTATTGTCCTTAAAATGTACATAAATAAAACAATAATTTTAATTTATTTGTAAAAATAATACAAAAAGTATGATATATATGCGTGTATAAAGCATTTTAGTTTAGAAAGCAACAAAATACTAATTGATAAGAGAGTTATGTTCGTGACGAATTATAAATATTACACTATATATCTAATGATGATTTAAAAATAGTTAAACATTATTAAAATGAAGGAATTTAATTGCACAATTATTTATAAATAAAAAGAAACACGTGTCGACCTATAACTGAAATAAAACTAAGTAAATTTAATTCCACTTTCAAGTTAAATTCAGGTTAAATCACAAGTCAATTTTTTATCTTAATTTCAGCCATCTTACTCTTTTTAGTCGTCAGATTTGAAAAGAATTGTAATCTTATCCATATATTGCATTCTGTATGAAGGTGTGAAACCAGAAAACATAAAATGTCTGCGTAAAGCATTACAAACTTTAGCCACCATTTGGATAATGATATAGTAACCATTTTAATGCTACTATATGTTTTCCAATATTGGATAAATGACAGTGATAGTTTTCAAAGATAACCAAATTTGTCAACTAAAACATCATTCTGTATCCACGTTATCACTACACTTTTGCACTCATCAAATGGATTTTATTAATTATTTTTTAAAATCAACAAATGCAGTCAACGTTTCATCCATTTTCAACTATACAATATTTACTCCACAATCACCATAAAATATTTTACATACTATGATGATTTTCAAATACTTTAATCATTTGTTAATATGTTATGATAATTACAAATAGAATCACTATATATAAAATTGTGCCCGTATATCTATATTTATGTATTTACCTTTTACATATATTAACAAGTTTGACTAGATTAATTACAAATATTGATAGTTAAACATTAATTATTATTTTTAAACGAGGAAACAAAATTAATCGTGCAAAAATTTAATTTAATATTTTCATTCTTAAAATATTAAATTTACATGTAAAATTAAAATTGTATTTTATTTTCAACTTTTAGTTAGCAAATTATAAATATACATTTATATTAAAAAGCTCTAAATTTAATTTTGTGATTATTAAATTCAAAATTACCAATCTATGTTTTAGATGAATTATATCTTTTAAATTTTTTTTATCGTATTATTAATATATTTTTTAAAATAAATTTTTTCATGTTACACATTTGTGTGCAACTTGACCTTCAACTATGCTAACATCTAAAGTAACAACAATAATTTGTCATTAAATAAAAAAAAATATTATTAAAAAATAAATACAAAAATATGGGAAGACTAGACCAAAACCCATATATGTTAACAAAAAGCGATACATATGTAGACTATATTTATTCATAAAGAATTATAAAAATATATTAAATGACAGTCTATTATACCAATGAACAAATTATTTATGAATAAATCATAAATTAGTCAACTTATCAGCACACACATTTTCTTCACGAAAAATATGAGTAACCCTAAACCTATTTTTTTCACAGTAATTAAGATAATTATTCCATCAATTACGAATCATCAAAGGAACATTGGTTGGTCCTAGTAGTAAATACAACACAAAGCAAAGCAAAATCACATTCCAATCAGACATTAGTAAACCCAATCTTTTGAGTTTCCTTCATAGTATGTATAACTCCATAAAACTCAGCAACTAGAGCAATTTGAACTTCAAGAAACACAGAGAAAGCTTCAATAAATTTTCCCATACTCCCACGAAAAATACCTCTACAAGTAGCAAGACCAGGATAGTCCTAACAATCCCATCAATGTTAATTTTAACCAGTTTGGTGAAGGAAACTCCTATCTAACAAAAAAAGGACGAAAAACTTTAACAGTACGAGTATTAATACCAAAAAACTTGATCACGTTGAAATCCAACATATAATTTTTCATTAAAATTTTAGACGAATTTTTCAATAGACGAGTTAAATCTTTAATAACTGAAATAACTTTAAAAACCTCAATTTTATCCTGTAAACAAGCATAATTATTGATACGTCATATCATTAAAATTAAAAAAATTATCACAATATCTTATTATTAATATAAAATTCCAACTAATCATAAAATATATGATATTAATTGAATGTAACTACAAAGTGCATTGAACCAAATTAAATTAATGATGTGCATTTATAATTTAGTCTTTAATGCAAACCAAACTTTAACAGTTTTATGGGATTCTTTTTTTCTGTGAATTATGTTAATCCCAAACCATTTGTTCTATCTCTTCTCTACTTTTTTCCTAACTAATTCAAACATTTACATGATAAACAAGAAAATATTGTTGGAATATAGAAAAAAGAAATTCCAGTGCAAAAATAAGTGTATACTTTCTCTCCACATCAATACACATTTACCTTCACGGCATATTCACAACTCGTGCTAAGTACTGCAGTTTTGACTATTTGTATAGTTTAATAATTTGAGAAAATTATATTAATCATTTATAAAATAACTGTTGAAATGGACGTCTCATCATCTAAAAATGAATGCAAATAAATTATTTATAAGATTAAATTAAATTTAAATTTAAATCTGTAATATAATATTAGAATTATTTAAAATTTATTTTAGTTATACTTATTAAATCGATCGATGTAAAAAAGAAATATTAAAAATTTTAAAATCTTATAAATTAATTTTATGAAACTAAAATAGATTAGATTAGATTTAAAGTGTATTTTTTATTAAATTATATGTTTATATTTTATTTATACTTTTATATGAATTTATTCACTTATTTATAAATATTATATTAAATATTTATAAATATCACATTAAATATTTGAAAAGAATTGATAATTTTGATGAAAAGGCTGTAAGGTTGGAAAACGTGAAATTAATGTCTGCAGTCCTGCAAAATCTAGGTTGGTGTGAATAGCTTTTGATGTCTAAAAATGAGAAAATAATTAATTTATTATTGATAAAGATGATTGCTCCTTCTGAAAGAATGAAAATGAAGGAGGAAAAAGTAAACATACCACATCTGTATACAACTGAGCATTGATTTGCTTCACCGGTGAGACCGAGTAGCGTGCCAAAATTCGACGCAATGAATACAAGACAGAATCAGAGTCAGACCACTCAGAATTCACTTCAGAAAAGATAATTCAGCTACCAAACAAGTCTTATGAGAGGTTACAACACGCATTCTATTGTATTGTATTGAATTAAGAAAATGGACAGAAACAAACACCGTATTTTAATATATTATTTTTTATTAATTAAAATTATTAAAGTTTATATTTTGATCTCATAAGTTTGATAAGTATAATTGATACAAATATTAAAAATGTGGTTAATTAGTCAAATATTAATAAATTTTGAAGAAAAAAAAATTAAGTTTGATGAAAAACACGCCAACCAGTATGTACAAAATTTGGTGGAATTTATAGTATTTTTTTTTTTATAAGAAGGCGTATTATTATAAAATATGATGGACACCTATATGTATCTGGCTAAACTGCGCAACCACCAAAGGGGAAATACTAACTTACGCACATGGTGTCCCGTGGTAGGAGCAATTTAAAAAAGACGATTAATAAATAAATAAAAAAGTAGATTTAACTCGCATGAAAAAGAAGAAAACGTAAAATCACTAAAATCATCGATATCCCCTCTTCTTGAAAATAGAGGAGAAAGAAGAAAGCAGAAGAAGAGAGAAGAAGGAAAGAAGCATGGTTTCTACGAGACGGAGTGGATCTCTCTCTGCCAACAACTCCAAACGATCTTCCTCATCGGAAAGCAAACCTCCTTCGCCGAAGCGTCAAAAGGTTCGTCTTCTTCTTCTTCTTCCCTTTTTCTTTCCCTTCTTATCTTCGATTCACTTTATTCCGGACGCTTCGGTTTCGGAGATTTCCGGCATCGAAGCCGTTACTTAGCGTAGATATCTGCGATTGAGGCGTTGCAATTTCTTCCAATTTTTTTAGGTCGACAATGGCGGTTCGTCGGAGAAGCCGGTGTCGACACCGGCGGAGAATTCAAAGGATTTACGTACTCCGGAGCCCGTGCCTGATCCCGGGGAATGTGGCTCTGCCGACGTTCAGATCGCCGGAGCGGGTTCCGCCGATGTAGTGAGCTCCGGCAAGGTTGATGCTACGCCGGCTGTGCCCGTCACGGCACCGATTGCTGATGCTGCATGTTAGTATTCTGAATCTTTTTGGTTTTTTTGTTAGTTTCTTAATCGCTGCTTGTGTTGTGAATTGATTCAATCATTTTTTTACATTTCTTTCCGTCGTTTTACTGTAAAGGCCCGTCCTTCTCTTCGTGGAGTGTATATCAGAAACAGATTCCGAATATCGAGGGAGGACCGTGGTGTAGGTTCTTGTCTCAGTCTGCACAGGTAAATTCGTGTTCAAACGAGTGAAGTGATTCATAAAAGTTTCGAATGTAGTAGTCACTGTTCACGCTTTTTGAGTGTTGACTCCATGTGAAGCATGTGGCGTTTTTGTTTAGTTCTAATCTTTTTGACTTGGAATTTGTGTTACTGCTGCAGAATCCTAATGTTGCTGTTTGCATACCCAATTTCACGATTGGTTCTAATAGAAGTTGCAACTTTGCACTGAAAGATCAAACTATAAGTGGAAATTTATGCAAGATCAAGCACACGCAGGTACATTTGAAGACTATATAAGTTTACTCCATGAAGCTTTGGATCATTGATTAGACTCTGTGTATGGCTAGGCTCTCTTTTGTGCTCAAAAGTATGCACATGTTAGTGGATCATTGTACCCTGTTTCTTCTACGCAAAGTTTTCTTATACAGTAATCTCTAAAAATACTTTTTGAGCTTTGATTGCTTTTTCTGCTCTTTTATTATTTTTAGTTATTTGAGGTGAATATGATAGGATATGTAATTGTTTCTGAATATGATCAGCGTGATGGGAGTGCTGTAGCTGTGCTAGAAAGTACGGGTAGCAAAGGATCTGTGCTAGTAAATGGGACGCATGTGAAGAAGAATACCAACTGTGTGCTTAACTCGGGTGATGAAGTGGTGTTTGGTGTTCTTGGAAATCATTCTTATGTATCCTCTTCATTTGTTCAGTTGAATGGGTTTTATTCTCAATGAGAAGTATCTAGAATACCAATTATCAATTGTTTCTTTTTTGTCTAGATGTTTTATTTTTTAACTTACAATTATATAGGTGATTTTTCTTAATTAATCTTCAACTTAGATTTTTCAGCAACTAAATACTGAGGTTGCAATTAGGGGTGCAGAAGTTTCTAGTGGTGTTGGGAAATTTCTGCCGCTTGAAAGGAAAAGTGGAGACCCTTCAGCTGTGGCCGGGGCCTCTATTTTGGCTTCTCTTTCCATCAAACAGGACCTTACAAGATGGAAATCTCCAACTCATACCTCTAGTAAACCTCACCAGGGTTCTGATGTCTCGAGTCATCCTGTCCTTCATGATAGTACAGAAATTGAGCTTGACGGCTCAGAGTCAACTCCAAATGTGCATACTGATAAAGCAGCAGATGCTCAAACAAATGAGAAGAATTCAACAATGGATTGCAATCCGGATGCTGGTGCAGAGGCAGGCAATGTAAAACTCTCTGGGGTGAATGATTTCCTAAGGCCTTTCTTCAGGATCTTAACTCGACCTAGTTGTAAACTGAAATTGAGCAAAAGTATCTGTAAACAGGTATTGGAAGAAAAAAATGGGACGCTGGACATGCAGGCAGCATCAACTTTGGGTACATCTGTGCGCTGTGCAGTGTTTAAAGAAGATGTTCACGCCGCTATTCTGGATGGAAAAGAAATAGACGTTTCTTTTGACAACTTCCCTTACTATTTAAGGTATACTTTCTTCTGTTTTGTATCTATAGTCATGTTAGTTAAGAATTCCTAAAGATACGTTTCTTGTGCCAAGCTTTTTTCTAAATATTTATCCTAGGTGTTCAGGCACTAATTTATTATTTGCTTTCACTTTTCATGTTTTTGTTTTCTTGTAATATCTATATATTTAGAATGTAAAGGATATAACATTTGACATTTAATTTAAATTTGTTTGCTGAGGTTCATTTGATTTTTAAAAAATTTAAATGTTATTTAGACTATGTTTAATTTTTGTAACTTGATTGAGTCCTTCAACTTGATTTACTCTTTTATTTGACGGATTATTAATTTATACTGTATTTATGTTTGTATTCATGTCTTTTTGTAGTGAGAGCACAAAAAATGTCTTGGTGGCTGCTTGCTTTATGCACCTAAGGCATAAAGAGCATGAAAAATTTACTTCAGATCTTACAACCATAAACCCTCGTATTCTACTCTCAGGACCTGCAGGTGTGTGAATATTATATTACTTCTCTCCATCTTTTTCTGAAAGTATTTGTTCCCTTAATAGCCAAATTTTGCTGGTTACAGGGTCAGAAATATATCAGGAGATGTTGGCAAAGGCACTTGCAAAATACTTTGGAGCTAAGCTGCTCATATTTGATAGTCATTTGCTTTTGGGTGTAAGATAAGGCTTTCTTTTTGGGCCGGGTTCTTGATTTTTTTTTTTTGCTGAAAACTCTGACAAGAAACTTCACTTCCTGTGTTATCATAGGGTTTATCTTCCAAGGAAGCCGAGCTACTCAAAGATGGACTAAATGTTGAAAAATCCTTCAGCAGCACTAAACAAAGTCCTACAGCAACAAAAGTGGCTGGGAGCATGGATCCACCTGCTACTGAAACAGAGACACCTAGCTCTTCAAATGCACCTTCATTGGGCTTTGACTCTCAACCTAAGTTGGAAACTGATAACATGCCATCCGCCTCTGGGACAGCCAAAAGTTGTTTGTTCAAATTAGGTGTGTACTCTTCTAAATTTATTCTGCTTTGGTTTGGTTTTACATGAAGCATAGCTTTTGGTGCGACATTCATGTCACACACACACACATATATAAAATGTGTATACTCAGTCAAAATGTTATCTTTTTTTCCGGCTTCATTATGGTTGGGACATGGCCATTTAATAAATGAAACCGCACAGTGGTTCAGTCGGTTTTTAACTCTTAAGCAAATTTTAATAATAAAAAAGGAAATAAGATGTGTGCTTTTGTCATATACATTAACCCATTTGCTCTGACCTTTTAATTTCATTTTAATACATACATACATACATATGACATTTATCAAGATTACTATCAATATTGAAACCTATATGTATTTATGATGTTATGAATTTAAATTATAAGTATATGTACTGTCATATGTCTCAGTATGTGCTTTGTACCGTCATCTTAAGCTAGTTGTATTTTCGATATATTATCAATGCAGGTGATAGGGTGAAATTTAGCTGTTCATCTTCTTGTGGCGTATATCAAACATCTCCAAGGTATGGATTTGTAGAAAACTTAACTGAATTGATTTGTTTCATTGGTATTTTGTATTCTATTTTGCATGTTAGTTGAACTATTGAGCCCATGCTACCCATGAATACTTATACTGTCAAAAGTAGTGTAATAAAAGGACCTTTATATGCCCAATCAAATTGTAACTAATGTGCTAGTTTTTATATGTTATCATTATAATTTTTATTGGTGATTTCATATATAGGGGACCGTCTAATGGAGGTAGGGGGAAGGTTGTCTTACTATTTGATGATAATCCCTTGTCTAAAATTGGTGTGAGATTTGATAAGCCCATACCCGATGGAGTTGATCTTGGCGGTGCGTGTGAGGGAGGTCAAGGATTTTTCTGCAATGGTAATGTGCCACTCTGATACAACTTTTATATCTTTAGAAATTATATATTGTATTTTGATCCATATATTATATAATGTTGAATCATACTAATTTTATGTTTCCAGTCACTGATCTTCGCTTGGAAAGTAGTGCTGTAGAAGAACTGGACAAATTACTTATTCATTCGTTGTTTGAGGTTGGCATTTACCCTGCCTTGTAGTCTAACAATGTCCTTAAATAATTTTGGTTTCAATCTTGCAATTACCGATATATATTCAATTTTTTTCCAGGTTGTTTTTAGTGAGAGTAGAAGTGCACCATTCATTTTGTTCATGAAAGATGCTGAGAAGTCTATTGTAGGAAACGGAGATTCATATGCATTTAAAAGTAAGCTTGAAAATCTTCCAGACAATGTGGTCGTAATAGGTTCTCACACTCAAAATGACAGTCGTAAGGAGAAGGTATTATGTTTTCTGTTTAAACTAATCTGTAAACAATAAGAACGTATAATGCAATATATTTAAGTCTCTTCTTTTAATGTATGTGAATAGCTCTGTACCAACCTTTTGATTTTGAGCCCTAGGCTTCTTTTGGATAAACTTGTCTATTATACACCTTAGCTTTTGAAGAAGTTAGTTGAAAATAATTTTATGTTAAGTGTTGGAACTTGGATTAAATAGTCTTTAACATAATTTATTGTAAAGGTGTTGTGTGCTTTGTGTTGCACCTAGTTCCTAGATGAAACTTTTCAGTTTCTCTTTTCTTCCCCCTCATACATTGTATTTGATGTATCTAAAGCTCATATAAATGAGATCCTAAGAGAGGGAAATAATACACTCTCTAAATTTCTAATTCTTATGTATTATTCTCAAGTTGGCATCAGAGTGTGTCGATCATGCTTTGCTGGTCTTTGTCTTCTTCGGCATTGTTTTCGACGGCGCTGCCGCCATTTGTCGTTGTTTGCCGTCACAAATTTCTTTGGTGACCATCGGATTTAGAGTGTCTCTCCGGGCGACAATCAACTCCACTGGTCCCTTAAACAGAGCTTGCTCCATGCCCTACCATGCCCGCATTTTCCATTCGTTGCTGCCTCGTGCGTGCTGTCCACGCACTGTCTTCCTCTCATAGGAGTGGCGTCGCGCCTCCTTGTCATTGTTCTGACCATCGATTCTTCTTTTTCGGTGTGGTTGAAACCTAGGGTTTTCTCTCTGTTGGTCTTTATTTTTCTTTCTCTGTTGGCCCCTTCAGACCCCGCAACAATGTCTTTTGACTCTACTGTCTTCGTCTTTGGAACTCTTGCCATTACTTCTAAAAAACTAAATGGAAAAAATTATCTCTCTTGGTTTGCCTCAGCTGAACTGTGGTTCCTTGGCCAAGGTTTCCATGATTGTTTAGGAGAGAGGAGTTCAGTTCCTTCGGATCAAATTCAACTGTGGAAGAAAACTGATTTTCAGCTTTGTCTTATACTTTGGCAATCAGTGGAACCCAATATTTTGAGCACTCCGAGGTCAATCAAAACATGTAATTCCTTTTGGACCATGGCCTAAAATATTTTTGCGAATGATAACCAACGCCTTTACAATTTGGCTAATCAATTGGTTTCTCTCGCGCAATCTAATAATGACATGAGGTCTATTATTGCTGAAGCTCAATCAGCAGTTGATGAATTGAAGATGTTCCTGGAAGTTGACTTATTTGAAGAGAAAAAAAAGAAGTTGGATAAGTTTTATATGGTTATGATCCTCCTGCAATGAATTCAAATTTTGATCATGTTAGAGATTAAATTTTAACTGGTCTAGTAGTTCATGTAATGAATTCAGATTTTGATCATGTTAGGGATTAAATTTTAACTGGTCAAGAAGTTCCTTTTATGGAAAACTTGACAACAAATGACTCCTTCGTCTTCTTATGATTTTTGCACGTGGAACTAGAGGAGGCATGGTGGTAAAGGACATTATCAATGCACATATTGGAAAAGAATAGGCCACACCCAGGAGAATTATTACTCTCTACATGGTTTTTCTGATAAGACAACCAATATTTCCAAATGTGAAGGTTCTGAGTCAAAGTTATCCAATGAACAGTATTAGGAATATCTAAGGTTGAAATCTAACCGCCAAGCCTAATAATCTACAACTCCCAATTTGTCAATAACTTGCATTTCAGAATCTGTTGAAAGTCAAAATCCATGGATAATTGTCTTAGGTGCATGTGATCATATTTTTGGTAATATCTCTTTGTTCACTTCTCTCTCCTTTCCTAAACCACCTCATTTTATAACACTAGCAAACGAATCTAAAGTAGCCTCTCAAGGAATTGGTCAAGTATAATTGTCCAGTTACCTTTGAAGCCAACTCTTTTGTTATATAGGAACAATGTACGAGTTGGATGATTGACGAAGGATATCTTGTGTTGCATCTACATCTCCTAAACTGCTGCATGAATGCTTAGGACATCCTCATTTGACAAAATTAAAGAAGATGGTTCCTGAACTTAGTATACTCCAAACTTTGGCATGTGAATCATGTCAATTATGAATATAATCAGGTCTTCTTTTCCTAAACATTCTGAATCTAGACGTGACTATGCTTTTTCTATCATCCATTCTGACATTTAGAGGCCAAGCTATGTGTGATCTTTTGGTTTTAGATATTTTGGTACTTTCATTGATGAATTTTCTCTATGTACTTGGATTTATCTAATGAAAGATCATTTTGGACTTTTGTCTATTTTTATGTCTTAATGAAATCACAAATCAGTTTGGAGAAGTAATCAAAATCTTGTGGAACAATAATGCCAAAGAATACTTTTCCTTTGATCTATCTAAACTCTTAAGCTCACAATGGTTTGCACCAGTCCATTTGCCCTCATCAAACACCTCAACCTAATAAAATTGACTTGTAAGGTTAGGTTTGTGTCCACTTAAATTGTATTATTTAGTCATATCTTTAGTCGATGTGTATGATCTCCAACAGGAATCATTGAGGCTCTAGGTATTTGTTTAAAAGTCTGAAAATATAGGGACTTACATGCTATAACCTTTTTTTAACATGAAAAGTCTATAGTAGTCAATTCTAAATACTGCAGTGTAGAGCAGCTGACCTGAAAAATGCTATTGTAGGTAGTTTGGAAGACCACTATTATGAAGTTTTAAGATGCATATTTCATAATTTATAATTCACACACTGAAAAATAAAATAAAATGGTCAAATTAAAGACATGTAATTAGTGATATAAAGTCAGGATTTGAAGCTTAATAAGTATGTCATATCAGCAACGGTGATGGGCATGATGGAAGATGGCCGTTGAGCAAGCCTAGAGATGAAACGAAAGAACTAATTTTAGGGACAGGGAATATCTAGGCTGTACTTGTTGGCTATAAATAGTATTGGATTCACTGGAAAGTGGCTATGGGCACAAGAGATGACTTGAAACTAAGGAACAGAACGAGACTGCAGAAGTCAGCAGAAGGTAGAAACTGTCATCACATGTTTGAAAATACTGGGAGAATATGGAAGAATTCTAAAGAAGGGTGGGGGGTGGAGGTACCCAGCGAGGTGTTTATGGCTCCAGCCATGAAGCATTAGAAGCGTTGAAACTCAGCAGTCTAATACAATGTACCTGGAAATCCTTGTGATATAATTGATTGATGGCATTGTTGAAAGTAGTTGTTGTTGTTGTTGGTATAATTAGTCTCCAAAAAACCATTTTTTAGTAGTTGTTGGCTTGGCTTTCTCTATCCCTTTGCTTTGTATTAAGATAAAATCTGGATTATGTATATATTTGATTTATTGAATTTACTTCCTTCACTGGTTTAAATTCATAAGTGATTATTTAATTGATATATAACTTTTTTCCCCTGCAGTCACATCCTGGTGGTTTGCTTTTTACAAAATTTGGTAGCAATCAGACTGCCCTTCTGGACTTGGCTTTCCCTGTAATGACTAATATCCCTTTTTCACTTCTATTACTTCTATTTTGGAAGAGAGAAACAGGAATTGCTGACCTATGTTTGTACTTTTGTGTATTACGCTTTTTACCCACGACCTTAATAATACTATTTTTGAGCTTTCTGAGTGAAATAATTGTTGTGCTCTTCAATTTTTTTAGGATAGTTTTGGACGATTGCATGACAGAGGGAAGGAAGTTCCAAAACCTAATAGAACTTTGACTAAGCTCTTTCCAAATAAAATTATAATTCACATGCCTCAGGTATATACAGTGGATTGTTTGTCATGAGTTTTATTCTCCTTATACAATATTCATAATATATTTTCTGGTATAGGATGAGGCTCTTCTAGCATCTTGGAAGCAGCAACTGGATCGAGATGTTGAAACTCTCAAAATCAAAGGAAATTTACATCACTTGCGTGCAGTGAGTGCCTTGTGTGTTGCTTGTAAATTTAATTTATTCAGCATAATTGAAAGGTTTTCATATCATCACATCTGCATATTTTGTGTAAAAAATAAAGTTGGAAGCAACACTTCTTCATCCTATTATTTCACTGTGGTACTAAATAATTCAAAGTAGGATTTATATATGAATGGATGAGATACCAGTTGAACATCCAGTACAAGTTATGTTTGCCCTTGGAAGTTTGTCTCCCTTGCATGTATGACAATCACCACTTTTTAAGGTTTAGAAGACGAGCTCTTGTATCAGTTGTGGAAGGATGTTTCGCTGGTCTGGAATTCTATTTTTTCTAAGGGTTTTTACCTTGTCTCTATCATCTCTCTAGCTTTGCCTAGTTTGGCCATTTAAAGTTTTAGTTCGTGGTTGGTATTTTACTTTGAATTTTCATTTTTGTATGATTTTTAGAAACTGAGAAGTTAGTCAGAATCTACTATGGCCTTTATTTGATTATGTAATTTCTTACTTGTGCATATATAGGAAAATTTAGATACATCTGATTTATTTGGTCTGTTTTAATGGATGTCCTCCAATAACTGCTATAATTTTCTGAGGTTCATTTTATATGAATTCAGATTTAGTTGAAAGTCAAGTACCTTCTGTAAATTTTTTTGTTTGAATAAGGGTGCATAATGGGGTTACTTGACACAGATGTTGAACCGAGTCATAAATTCATAATGTTAATTATTGTTGTTCAGAGTTGCTGTTCTGATGTTTTAAATTTTCAGTAATCATAGTCTAGCTCATTTTATTTATAGGTTTTGGGACGATGTGGAATGGAATGTGAAGGACTTGATACCTTATGCATTAAGGATCAGACACTTACAAATGAAAGTATGTTCTAAGCATTCAGTTATTTTGGATTTGTCTAGAAGCTCTCTCCTATATCATGTTTGCCACATTGCAGATGCAGAGAAGATAATTGGTTGGGCTTTAAGTCACCACCTCATGCAGAATACAGAAGCTAAGCCTGATTCGAAGCTTGTATTATCATGTGATAGGTAATTGCTAGTTTACACTGCTTGTGATTTGATATATTATATTTAGTTAATTGTATTTTACAATTTTTATATGGTATTCCTCCAGCATTCAGTATGGAATTGGGATCTTGCAGTCCGTCCAGAATGAGTCCAAGAGCCTGAAGAAGTCTCTTAAGGTGATTGTTTGTGCTTGTTTGTGATGTTGATGTCATTCCAGCTTTGCCCTTTAGTATTTACAAGTTACTCTGTTGGTAGAGCTCGTAAACACTGTATCTTAGAATCAAGTTGCTTGTTCAGGATGTAGTAACAGAAAATGAATTTGAAAAGAGGCTTTTGGCTGACGTTATTCCACCTAGTGACATTGATGTTACCTTCGATGATATTGGAGCTCTTGAAAAAGTCAAGGATACATTGAAGGAGTTGGTGATGCTTCCTTTACAGAGGCCTGAGCTTTTTTGCAAGGGGCAATTAACCAAGGTTCATTTCCTTTAAAGATTGAAATTTGTTTTATTGTTTAAAAGGTTTTACGTTTGTTCTCTTTACTTTGGTTGACTACCTGTGTTGATTTGATTGATTGATTTTGTGATGTTTTAATTTGCATTAATCTTTTAGTGTTCTTCCTCTGTCCCCACTCCAAAAGTGAAGAAAACGAAGGAAGTGAAATCGGTTGCCATGTATTAATTATGTTTGATTGTCATACTTGACATCTAGGATTTGCCACATTAAGATCTTATATTGACCTCTGCATTCTGCAGGATATGCAACTCATTTGTTTATTGAAAAATTCCATTAAGTGTGAAAAGCTAAAGGCAACTGTTATAGTTTTTTTGGAGAAAAATTGGAGCGTTATTTTCCATAATCGATAAATATTTCTTTTTGGCATTACAACAATTAAATAAATCATATAATTTTGATGATCATCCAACTGACTATCAAAATATATCCATTCTGCTATCTCAGCTCTGAATTACCTTTTGTGCAGCCATGCAAAGGTATCCTATTATTTGGACCTCCTGGAACAGGTAAAACAATGCTTGCAAAGGCAATTGCTACTGAAGCTGGTGCAAACTTCATCAACATTTCTATGTCAAGTATTACATCTAAGGTTAAATTTGTACCCCTCTTAGTGTATTTTGATCTCACCTTTATCAGTTTGTTGTGCATATCAACTTACATTCTTGATTTTTGTTTCGCTTTAGTGGTTTGGTGAGGGTGAGAAATATGTGAAAGCTGTTTTCTCTCTGGCGAGTAAAATTTCTCCTAGTGTTATATTTGTTGATGAGGTAAGCCTTTTAACTAAAGTGTGTTATTTTTTTATTGATTCATTGGATATAACTTTTCTATCCTTGTTTCAGGTTGACAGCATGTTGGGTCGAAGGGAAAACCCAGGGGAGCATGAGGCCATGCGAAAGATGAAGAATGAATTCATGGTAAATTGGGATGGCTTACGTACCAAGGAAACAGAGAGAGTTCTTGTGCTGGCAGCCACTAACAGGCCTTTTGACCTAGATGAAGCTGTTATAAGGAGGATGCCAAGAAGGTGAATACCTTGTTTAATTGTGCTTCTACTCCCTTTTCCATTGTTTTGTTAACTTGAGGGGAGACCTAGCATATTATATTTTTTTTTAAAAATATTTGTTTTCTGCAGATTGATGGTAAATTTGCCAGATGCTCCCAATAGAGCAAAAATATTGAAAGTCATACTGGCCCAAGAAGAATTGTCTCCTGATGTTGATTTGGATGCAGTTGCTACTATGACAGATGGATATTCCGGAAGTGATCTTAAGGTTGCTGGTGTTATTTTTCTTGTTACCCTATTTAGAAATTAATTGATAACTACCTAAACATTTTGGGAAAAGAACCAAATATTTAAATATACATCAAACATCCCATACTACCTACTTGATGTTGGACTTAGACACTCCACGATACCCAAATAATCATTAATGTTTCAACTTTTAGTCAATATCTGATTCTTGCTCTTGTACTGCAGAATTTATGTGTTACTGCAGCACAACGGCCTATTAAAGAGATATTAGAAAAAGAAAAAAAGGTACGACTCTTCTATATGCTAGTGTTATTATGCTTGGTAACTATGGGTTGAATGCATGAATCATTCCGTAAAGTCTACATGCTATTTGTATGTGGTATTTAAAATTATGACCTTAGTTGAGACAGTGCAATGATAGACCTGGATAGTTTTTTATTTCTTGATGATCTTGGATTTTGAACACATTCCCTGATTAAGTTGTTCGTCAGTGCTTTTTAATGAAAGAGAATTATAGTATCCTTACAAAATATGTGTTTATGTTTAGAAGGAACTTATGCTTACTTATTTTGTTTTGATGTATGGCAGGAACGTGTTTCTGCTCTAGCAGAAGGTCAACCAGCTCCAGCGTTGCGTAGCAGTGGGGACATCAGATCATTAAACATGGAAGACTTCAAATATGCTCATCAACAGGTATGAAATGAAATTCCATTAATAGCCCTCTACCGACCTTTGAGTTGTCCCGTCTTTCACTTTTAGTAATACAATACTTTGTACATTTTATGGACGCAGGTTTGCGCAAGTGTTTCTTCTGAATCAGTAAATATGACTGAGCTTTTACAATGGAATGAACTATATGGAGAAGGGGGTTCAAGAGTAAAGAAAGCACTGAGCTATTTCATGTGAGTTTTTCTTTAGCTGGCATGTTTTTCCCCAGTGCTGCCTAGCTCTCCTGAAGCCTGCATTTATAGTTTGCCAATTTTTATGGCTTCCCAGGGGTTTGCTGTTGAGCCATTTCGTTTGTAAAATGAAATATAAAATTTTATTAAAAAAGTAATTTTAGTACATTTGGGATGATGGGTTTTGGAAGTAGGGAAGAAGCCGTCCAGAATTTTGGTCTGTTGCGCTACTTTTGTTTTGTTCCTCATCCCAATGCAAAGGAACATCTTTTTATTTTTATTTTTTTAAGTTATAAAAGTTCTACTAGATGAAATAGTCAGGTTGTCATGTGCATAATAAGCATTTAGATCCTGCCTCTATCTGTTTTATTACTTTTATGTACATAACAGACGTGTTAGATCCTCTTTTATTCATTCTTGCTGGATGCTAGCTATTGAAGATTTTTATTTGGATTCTGAAATGTTCAGGATACCTCTTTTTACTAGTTTTTATTGTTTTTTAAATAAGTTTTTACTTTCAAGTCGGATCAAACCAGTTATTATTAGTACCACTTCCAAACAATCAAATCAATACTAATTTAACTTTTGGATTAAAATAATAACTTAAATATTGCTTCCGTTTTTGTTTCTTTTTCATATATATTTTTTTATGTTGCCACGTGCTTTAATTTTATTTTATCATCTAAGCTTTCTTATGTAAGTTTAAGAAATTAATGATGTGTAAACTAACAATTGTGAAAAAATAGTGTATTTTAAATAAAATAATTAGGTAGTAAAAACTAAACTTGTATAAAAACTAAACTGCTTTTACTTATCATTAATATAATTTTTAAAATTCATATAAAATGTATTGTAAGTGGAAATAAAAATTTGAAAAATAGCACATGATTGTAATGTAACCTATTCAGCTTGGTTTTAATGGATTTAGTTAAGTTCATTTTGATAGACTATTTTTAAGATTTAATCAAATAATTCAATTAATTATAATTGCTCTGCATATAATTTTATCATAAATTCAAATTGATTCAACTTGCGAACGCCTTTACTTTTTATTGAATGCTTTATAAATTATTTTATAAATGAACTATCACGCCAAGAATTTTAAGTGCCCGGAATGTTGATGTCGACCGTTGGAGATTTTGATCACTAATGTTAGTTACAGGACTACTCGGAAAATTTACTTGTGGGGTGCAATTTTAATCGTTTATCACTGAAATATGTATTTTTTTTACTACAAAAATTGGATAAGTAGTGAGTTTGAGACGATTTTGTTAAAATGAAAGTGAAATCATGTGATCCAGGTACAATTTTAGTGTGTATGGTAAAATTGTGTTGACAAAACATATTTTTCAATTTATTTTAATAGATTAAACGACTTTAGTTGTTAATAATGAAGTTGTGCACTTCTTATTTGATGGTGAAAGTCTCTTTTATTTGATTATTTGATTATGGATACTTTTCGGTATTTGTGTTTAGAAGGTTATGGTGTTTGATTCCGATTGGTGTTGAAGTATTTGTAAAAGATCATGTAATTACTCAATATTCAATGGTTATAAACCCTAAACCCTATTCAATGGTTGAGATAATAAATGTTATTAAATACGTATCTTGGTTTGAGTGAGGTCAATTTATTTATAGGATTGTGATGGTGAGTTATTAGACCCTGTTAGCAGAGGATTCACTACTAATCAATTGTGTTAGTTTGACATAGTTGAAGGATAATTACGTAAAAGATGTTGTAGATTAAAAGGTTTTATTAGGTTAGTACATAAATGAAGGAGAAGAATAATGTTTCTCAACATTTGATTCTCATTCAGTTTCCCTTTAGTACTCTCCTAAAAGGTATGATTTCCTTTGGAAAAAAAAAATACCAAAATCGGTGACTATAAAATCATAACCATAAATGTAAGATTTTGTTGAAGATTCTCCTACGTCAATGACGATTATGACATGTGACCTTGGTTGAATGTCTGAGAAACGATGCTTTCCTACATGTGACCTTGATTGAGTTCATCTTTAGCGATAATGAAGACCTCAATTTGTTCAACGTGAGCCTCTTGGATGGTTACAACATGTTGATGTTGGTGCCTTCAGGGTAGTTCCAACTATAACCACACTAGCACAAGGTGTGTTGGAAATCTCAACATGTATTTTTTGAAGCTTAGGGTTGAAAATAGATTGAGGTGTGAAAGAGGATGCATTACCACTCAAGTCGTGCAGTGTTTACACGACTTCAGTTCAACCTTTATAAAAAAAATTGTCATAATTTGACACAATTTCATATAGTAATATTTAATCTTTGAAAGTAAAGTTCTATTTTTTCATTTTTTTTTCTTTCATTGTTGTAATATAATTATATATATATATATATATTTTTTTAAGAGCATGTGGTATGGTTAATGATGCATTTAGGTGAACACTGGAAGAACAAATATCTTTTTTCATTAATTTGGGAGATTGTTAGTTACCATTTACATAATATGTTGAATGTTATCATTGAATTTGTTGATAAATCTTTAGTGCAACCACTAAGAAGGGAAGTCCAACTAAAGATCATGAATAATAATAATTTAACTCATATTTCAAAGTAATATTTTCTAAACTTTTTGTTAAGATAATCTTGTGTGTGACATAAATTGATTTTTTGAAGGTTATAGATAAAATCTGTGTTCGATTTAAGGTGCTAAGAAGGCATGCCCCTCATTTTCATTATAGGAAAAAGTAATAAGCTAGTGATTTCAACATGAAATTTATATATTCAAGTTGAGTGGAAAGGAACAACATTATATTTTAAGATTTTAAAGGATGCACTTGTTAGGGAGCATCCACTTATCATATTCAATTACAAGATGAATATCATGGATTATGTGATTACATTTGACCATAATGTAGTTGAGAACTTATTGTGTGTAGCAAACTATTATTTGATGAAAATCGATTTCATATTAAAAGGTCAAATTATTACACCATATTGTGGAGTCAAATAACACCTTAAAGAATATTTATAAAGGATCTAAAAAAGTTCACGAAAGTTGTTTAATCATATTAATTATTTTTTTAAAAGTATAATTATCTTATTCGTCTCTACATTTACAATCAATATTCAATTTAGTACAATAATTTAAAAAAAAAAAATCAATTTGGTCCCTATGTTTTTAAAAATGTATCCAATTGGTTCTTTATGTTAAAGCGCACCTTACGACGTCAAATGCTGCTTATATGGCAGAGAGAAGTGAGATTGGGTGTTCTCTGAGGTGTGAGGTGTCAAGTGGCGTGGATTGAGAGATTAGTTTAGTGAAAAATCAATTTGAGGATTAGGATTTTTTGAATTGCAATTGGAGGCTAATATTTTTTAATTGAAGCAGTGAGTTTCTGAATTGCAGGTTAGTAATCCCATAGAAAATTTAGAACTAAATTGTACAGATGATTTGCAGGATTTGAGTGCTGATGATGATGAAAGTGAAGAAACATTTGTGCATGATAGAGATCCTAATTGTTATAAGTCTTGCAAAAAAAGTATGGTTGTTGGTAAAGTTTCGGAAGATAGGAAACAAACAATTGTGGAGCATATATTGGGAATGAAGGAGACACTAGTTTTACTCGAATGTCTTATTCAAATAGGGGGTGTGAACATATACAAGGAAAGGTATAACCTCTCCCTCTAATTGTGAAAGAATTAAAGCTAGTGGGTTACAAGGCATTTCTCTCTCTTCGGCTTGTTAAAGGATCTAACTCGAAAAATGAGTAATTTATTTCTTACTCATATTTTTGATGTTTTCATTTCAATTTCAGGGGAATGCTTATGATGTATATAGTTGTTTGGCGATCCGAAAAAGAGTTGGTAGCTGGGGATGTTTTCTGCCCACTGGAAGAAGGGGGTCTTGGTTGTGTATGGAAGAAAGAAACAAAGGTTGCATGATGAAGCTCGCGTGATGATGTCTAACTAGCAATTAGAAAAATCCTAATCCCTAATTGATTTTCACTAAACTAATATTTTAATCCACGCCACTTGACACCTCACACCTCACAGAACATCCAATCTCACTTCTCTTTGCCACATAAGCAGCATTTGACGCCGTAAGGTGCGACTTAACGGAAAAATATCAATTTGGATATATTTAAAAAAAATATAAGGATGAAATTGATTATTTTAAAAATTACTGTATTAAATTGAATATTGATCCTAAACATAGGGACGAATAAGGTAATTATACATTTTTGAAAAATATAATCGAGAGTGTTTAGGATGCTAAAAAAGAGATGTCATGTTTTATATGCATTTTATATGTCTATGCTATATTATTAATTTCTAATAGGATTTATTAATTCCAAATATGTGTTTTGAACTTTGAATTACATGTGTTTTTCATTATTATTTTTGTTATTAGGCAAATTTTTGTAATAGGGTGATACTAAACAATGAAAAATATCTATTAACAAACAATTAATAGCTAATGAATCTTTTAGTTTACCAAATGGATGAATAAGATGAGCATGTGTTTGTTGATTGCAATAGATAAAAAGGAAAATGAGTGAAAACAAAGTAGATAGTGGTTGGGTAGACCATGCATATGCAAAATGCAACCTAAAATTTAAGACAATTTGGATTTACTAGAATTAACAAAATTAGTGTAAAAAATAGACAAAATAGTTTAAATGATAAATGTCGACGAGTTTATAATTTGTTTATTAGTCTAAGTGACTCTACTTGGAGCGATATCTCAAAAGGGTTTAAGATTGAAAATGAAGTGTGTGAGAAATATGTGAAGGTATTATAAGTTTCATGGCATTCTTTATATTACCCAATTACACTATATTTAACTAAAACATTCTTTTTACATTAGGATAACTTAAAGTCAATAACAACTAAATTATGGGATATCAACTATGTCACATAAAACATGGTTGGCACAACAAGACAAATCCATCAAAGTGTGACCCACAAAAAATTAAGTGTGGACTTGAATGATGCACTTTGAGAAAATCTTATGAAAAGTAACTTCATGAGAGCATTTGAAGACATATTGTTGTCAACATCATAGATGAATTTATATAGTTTGTGTGTACCTCAATTCATCCTTTTTTGGTGGAACTTGTTCTTCCTAAGACATAAGGATAAAAATCCATATGGTGGATCTGATTGATATATACTTTGAAAACTAACAATGAGATTAAAGAAAGTAAATAATACCTTAGGGGCTAAAGAAATTATCATAAGTGACAAAGTGTAAATGTTAGTTTTGAAAATTAAGAAACTAAATAACCTCATGAATGAACAAATTAACATCACAAGACATAACTCAACCATACACAAGTTGATATATGAGAAATGTTGGCGATGATGGACTTATAAGATGAATAAGTACTTCTTCAATGTCATGAGTTTTTATGCAACAACACCAATGTCACATGACACAACTATTTGAAATTAAGTAATGAAATAATCATTATCATCAAAAAGTAAAAGAGAATTAGAGGATAAGGAAAAAAAAATTAAGTAAAAAGTTCCATATAAATTGATGATATTTGTCCTCCAAAAATTTCCACTTTGAAGCATATTTTAAATCACAATTGGTACACTTTAGTACAACACATGGATTGATAAAATATACAAATAATTTTTTATAAAGACAAATTGTCCACTTGAAAGTATTTGACTTCTTTTTTATTTTATTTTCTAATCTTTATTTTTTGCTAGTATCTAAATTTTTAAAAGTTGAATCTATTTGTTTCACATACAAGTATTACTATGATATTATCAATCAATTTTAATGAAATTTAAAAACCAAGATTAGTTAAAACTCTGAAACTAGTTGAGGGTGATTGATTTGATACATTAGGGACACATGTTTAATCTTTCTAACATTCCATATGAACTTAAGTATGACCTATATATAACATTCATTTAATTGATTAGATCAAAACTCATTTAACTTGATGGTTGAGGAAGACTAATACATTATGTTTATATTCTTATTTTAAATGTCTCACATATAAAAAAAAGTACAATGACATCTCTTTCCTTTATAATATTCTTATTACTCGCATCCTGCAACATTATTTTGATTTTGTTATTCTCAAAGAGGGTGATAATTAGTTTAATGAAAGATCTTTGCAAAAATGGAATGTGATTGATATTGCCAGTGTATGAGAACATTATAGAATAAACCATAAACATTAACATGACATTGTTAATTTTTTGTTTGGATTAAGGAGTAGAAAGTTGAGGGCGTGGAGAGTGGAAATGTGAAGATTTGAAAAGAAAGTGTGAAGAAAGTTAAACAAATAATAATTAATAATTAATTTTGTGCAATTTTAGTTAATTAAACTAATTTAAAATTTCAATTATAAATAAAAGAATAAAATAATGTAGAATTTAAATAAATAAATAAATAAAATTGAAAATTGACATATAATTATATTGTTTTTCATTTTATTAACTTAAATTATTTTTTAGTTAAATTAATGCATTTAGATAATTTTAATATTATTTATGATTTTTTAAATTATATTATATATATATATATATATATATATATATATATTAAAAAAAACACATACTTGAACAAGAGCATAAGAACACAACTATGTGGCAGAAATCAATACATATTTGATTAGAAAAAAAAAAAAATCACACAAAACACAAATTCAAAAAATCTAGAAAAAATATGAATATAAATTACCCTATGCCTTAAAAACACAACCTAATCGACTATGCCTTCAGTTAGAATTCAAACATAATTGATTAAGCTCATATTTACACACATCAGATAATCAATTATGCTCCCAATAAACAACACATAATTGATTATGTATTTAACTATTTTCAATAACATAATTGATTAAGTGTTGTGTTACTTTTTCAGTGGTACTTGACTAGGCATGTTATAAAACTCACTGAATGGCAAATCTGATATCAAAGATGCAGTAAGAAACTCACTCTCGTAGCACTCTGCTAACTCACGAAGCTTTCCAAACCTACTCAACGAATGCAAAAGTCTGTTTGAATGAAGAGTTTGTTTCAAAGCAATGTGTGTTTCAATGGAATAATGTGTTGTCGTGCATGACATGCTCGTATACAATGGTGCTCTTGTCGTCGTGCATGGCATGGTAGTGGATGGAGTTGTTGTTGTAAGATAAATTCACTTTAAAAAAAGCAAGGGAAACATGGTATTTGTTCCTCTCTAAGGTGGTTTTCTCCTCACAAATCCCTCTTTTCTCTTCAAGCTTGAGAGGATCGACGACCTCCTCCACTTTCTCTCCCCCCGCTCCCTCACCCTCAAGTTTGCATTAAACCAAACAGGAGTGACACTCTCTCATCTGTCTTCAACTACAGTGTCATCCCCAAATTCAAACACATCGTAAGAGAACACAACCCAACTTTCACTAGTTAAATGTGGATTAATATTTATGAACTACAACAAAATTTAAATTATTTAATCAAGGTTTTAAGAAAGATAATAAAATATTCGATGATTTTAGAAATATATATTCAAGAACTTCAAGATACCATAAAATATGCATCATATTTACATATATATATATATATAATTCCTTTGGTTGATTTTTAAAGAATTAGTATTTGGTCATTTGTATCCCTATGTCCATTAATGTAAACGAAAGATGTCTAATTTTTCTTTCTTTGAACTTATACAATTGATTATAGAGGACCCATAATTGAGTGATTAAACCTTTATAATAATTAATTAGTAGGCTATTAACCAAAATATGAATGAACGACTTACAACAAGAGTAATATTATAGTTGTAAAAATAACAAAACTATCATCGATTTTTCATATTTTTTAAATTAAATTTATAAACTTTCTATTTATTTTTCTAGTATCTTTCATCTAATATAAAGAATTTTACTTTTCATTTTATTTATCTTTGTGTGTTTTTTCTTTCTTAATTTTATTGCTTAATTTAAATAACGACAAAAAATAATCTTTAGTAACATTTATTTATTTTTATTCATTATATTTTTTATACAATTTAAATATATTTTTTATTCTATTCATTTATTTATTTTTTATACTAGATTATTTTTTTTACTTTTGTTTTGGTAGTGAAATTTATGATGGGATGTTTAGTTTGAGTAATATCTTAAGAAAATATAAAATTTTTAACATTTAACAACTAGAAAATCATAAAATAGAAATCAATTTTAGAGAAAAAAAAATAATTAGTTGCTATAATGACTAGATTAGAGACCATTTTAGAGACTAAAAAAAATTTTGGTTTCTAAATTAGTTTATATTATTGTTAAATAATTTCTAAATTAATATTTAATTAGCTACTAAGGTTTTAACTACCAATTATTTAGATTCTAAATTTGGTAGAAAAATCTTAATAGATAATTAGATACCAATTTTGTTACCATTTAACAATAATAGAAATTAATTTAGAAATAAAAAGTTTTTAAATTTTTTAAAATCGTCTTTAATTTAATCACTATAACAACTAATTATTATTATTTTTTTAAAATTGATTTTTTTTTTTTTTTTTTTTTTTTTTTAAAAAATTTTTTTTTTTTTTTTTTTTTTTTTTTTTTTTTTTTTTTTTTTTTTTTTTTTTTTTTTTTTTTTTTTTTTTTTTTTTTTTTTTTTTTTTTTTTTTTTTTT
>Ga0123342_1002479_pt1 | contig 30663 bp, 13 predicted proteins | sample Turbeawhitnodule_FD_89960 | JGI IMG/M metagenome (GOLD analysis project Ga0123342, IMG submission 89960) | Root nodule microbial communities of legume samples collected from Mexico - Turtle bean Mexico white nodule | ecosystem: Host-associated > Plants > Roots > Nodule | place: Mexico: Nepantla... | reverse complement strand
AAAATAAGTCGAGGGTTTAAAGATATAAAATCCTTAAACACAAATTGAAGAACAACACTAATCAAACGCTAAAATCAAAAAGATGAAATCAAACCAGTTTCACATGTTAAAAAAACAAACAGTCCTCCTATTACAATTTTCTAAAGATTTAGTTTAAAGTTTAAATAATTAAGTGATTCAATTAACTAAACTAGTGATATAAATTAACTTAAATTACCATAAAAAACTAATTTGTAACTAATCATTAGTCATCAAATCAATATTCAATCAATTTCTAATTTAATTATAAAATTGAAAACATAAATTTTAATCATAAAGTCCAAAATCAAAATTAGAAAATAAAAGAATAAACTCAGGTCGTGCAAATCTCATTTTATTTTTTTTATCTTGATTTCATGAACTGATTTAGTTTTTTTTAATGAATGAAGCACAACAAACAAATTTTAGAAGAAACAAATAGAAGAATGGGAAAAATTAAAAACGAAATTTGAGAGAAAAAATAAATAAAAAAAATGAATATGAGTATATAATTTCTAAAACATTGAAATTTAGTATAATGATTTATGTGTCTTGATTATAGCCCATTTATGCTAAAATATATATACGCTAAAGTCGCACCAAATATTAAATAATAAATTATAATTTTACTACTAATCATTTGTATACCTATCTTTTCCTACAAATCTTCTCAATTTTGTTATAAAATTTAGAGAACATATTTTTTTAATTATTCCACCTGGTTTTACGTATTTTCTCTTTTTAAATATTTTTAAAAGTACATTAACTCTTTTTCGGTCTGCATAAAAACAAACGAATTTGAAATCTAGGATAAGTATTGCTAGCCCAAAGGTAGAAAAAAGTCCAACTAATATAACTCTAGTCCAAATAAATTTTACATTTATTTAATATAACATCCTCTAAAATATTATTTAACTAATTAACTCTTAGAATTTGCTAAATAGTTTGATACCAATTATTTATTTACTGAAATCTAATTAATTACTATAACAAATCTTAATATTTGTATTAACCTCTTATTAATATTCAAAGCTTCACAAATTTTATTTTGATTTATAGAAAATTCCTAATTTAATTTAAGTTCTTAACATTTTCCTATTTCCCTGAAATAATTACATTAATTATTTCCAATTACATTAGTTTAGGGCAAATATAATTTTAATATTGTAAGGATCCAGAAAAGAAATAATCAGTAGAATTGGTACACTTGAATATTTTATTATTAAGGTTAAAAGAGTATATAAATAAAATTTCAACTATTCAGATTTTATGTTAATAAAATCATTATCTTTCTACAAAAAACTCTTTTTTCCTTTCTTATACCTTTTTCGTAAGATTATGCTCTACTCACTCATCAGTCATTAAACTCATCAGACAACAAATACTACATGTCTGTCTAATAAAAAAAATTGATAGAGTAAGTTCATTTTTGTTTTTTTCTTTTAGTTAAATTTTGAATCTGTTAAGTTTGTTTCTGTTTAGGTTTTGCATGTGACTCTCTTAGTTTTAATGTTAATCTCTATTAGCTCAAGAACCTAGTCATATAGTTAGACTTTTTATCAAACTTTGTGGTGTAGGTTAAGCTACCCTAAGTTTTTTATAGGTTTGGAGCTCTTAGTGAGTATCTGGTCAAGTTCAAGTGAGGAAAGTTAGTTTTAAATTTTCTAATAAAACCCTAGGCTATAAGATCTGGATTTAAGGGTGACGTGATCATCCGTCTCAAAATTTCTTGCAAGATTGTTTGTTTTTTAGTATATTAGAAGTTGATTGAGATTAGAATGTGAAATGGTATATGTTATAGAATTATATTATTTTTTATTTGAATAAGTAAATTGTAGGGATATCGTGTGCGGAAGCGTGATAATTTCAACCAAATTAAAGTAACAAGTAAAGTGACAATCCACTATAATGGTACTGGGAGTACAATGAATTCCTCTCAAGCTAATGATAAATAGCCCCAAAACAAATTCTCTCTACATGGATTAAACACTTACTTACACCCAAAGAGCAAAAATAGAAAATAGAGAGTATAGGAAAAGAGAGAGGAAACAAGTGTGTGTTGTTGTTTGTTGTGTGTTACATTGCTTGAAGGAAACCACTATATATAGTGGTTCTAGGAGACAACAATAATAAATACAATTAATGGCAATTAATCTTCCATTGATTGCAATTGATTGTGGCAATTAACCTCCCATTGATTGCAAATGATTGTGGCAAGTAACCTCCCAATTATGACAAGAAAACGGTTAAAGGTGAGTCATAACCCACATAAATGAATGTATTTAAATAGTTTGATAAATCATTTAAAGGATAACGTTGTTGAATATTGATTGTTTGATTTTGATTCAGAGATATTTAATATGCAGTATTATAGATTTATAGAATAGTTATAGTAGAGTAATTATCCAACTCTAGCAGTGAATTTGTTTGATTTTGATTCAGAGATATTTAATATGCAGTATTATAGATTTATAGAATAGTTATAGTAGAGTAATTATCTAACTCTAGTAGTGAATTTGTTACTTTGGTTTAGTATATTTGATAACATATATTGCTGATAAAAAAAAATATTTGATAACATAACAATTTGAATGGGAAATTTTGGGCAAAAATGTGAAATAGATAAGATTTTATAAACGGTTTTCTACATATTTCGCTCTCGTGAGAAGATTCTCGCTTGAATGAAAATATGAGGTGTTCTTGGGTCCATTTCCACTCAAGCGAAATGAGATTTCGTTCAAGCAAAAATAGAATAAATTATTAGGTACTTTATGGTTCATTTTCGCTCAAACGAGATGAAATTTCGTTCAAGCAAAAATGGGGAAATTTTGGGGTGCTTCAGGTTCAATTTCGTTAAGCCAGTTTTTTTTTTTAAAGGTTTAAAATTTTTATTTTTGCTTTTGAAAGCCTGGTTTATTATTGTGGATTGGCTTTAAGTGAAAAAATTAAATTTTATTTAAAAATATGATTAAAGGAACTTAGTTATGTGTTTAGAGAGTTTAAAATATAATGTGATTGAATGATGCATTGATGTGTTAAACGAAATATGCAATAAGGTGAAAGTGTGATCAAGATATAATATTTTCAAGAAAGGAAATATCGTGTTGAGATTATTATTAGGGAGTATTGATTTGTAAGTATCTTCTGAATGAGACAATCTTGATTCTACTGATATAATGAAATCATATAGATGAAACTATTCAATTAGTGAGAGTCGAAGGAGGTTCATTTGGCTGAGTTTGAGGTTTGAAATAACTAACCAGAGCAGAAGTCCTATGAGATAATGAGATAATTATGCACATAATTGTGTCAAGTCTTCCGGAAGTAGAGTCAAGTGTCTGAGTATAGTATATAAGTCAGTAAAAATACAATTTGACATGGGAATGTGAATGAGATAGACACTTGATGAATTTGTGCAAATTATGAGAATTTGAAGGATTATACTTGTTATTAAAAGTTAAATTTATATTAGAATTCTTAAAAATAGCTAGCTTACCTGTGTTTTGTTTTGTGTTTGTTTTCTTTAATCTGTGATGATTTATATGGTTATACGGGAGCAAATGAGTTTGTAGGTAATGAAGCTCCTCAGGAAACAACTAGAGGATGAGATGACTTTAACTTAAATATTTTTTTTAAAATATATATTAAAATTCATATAAAAAAATATTTTAAGATAAATGAGATAGTTATATATATTTATATATTAATTAGATAATGTTTACATATTATTTTATTAAAAATAAGTAAAATAGGGTGTTACAAATACAATTATTAGATTACCAAACAATAAGAATAATAAGTAAAAAATAAATTATAATATATTTTTATTTTCTTAAATGATAATACCAATACCTGGTGCTGTCCCTTCTTTTTCAGCCTTGGTTACCATTTCCTTGTTTATTCCGCCACAATTTTATTTTATTCTACGTTTGCCTCTTCTCGATCACATAAATACAAAAAATAAAACCTATTAGAAAACTAATAAAAACATATAAATGAAATAAAAATATTCATATGTCCACCTCTATTTTCTTCTGCAGGAGAATCTTTATAGGGCGTCGGACACATAAGAAAGAAAATAAATAAAAACATAATTAAATATAAATAATAGAATAAGAAGAGAAACATTAATAAATAAAAATACATGAAAAAGATACTGATACGTTTTCTAAAAATTATATGAACAAATTCACTCGCTCATTCTCATTGTTTTTTTCCCTTTCATTTTCCTCTCATTTCACTATTTTTCAAACACAACGTAAAAGAGCTCGAATAAAACAAATTAAAACAACATGACACATAGTTTTAATCATTATTGAAATACAGATTATCCAGATTTTAAATGCATATTTGATACACGATATATTTACAATACACATGTTTTAAAGTTTACTTATAAGAAAAATTACAACGATATATATCCTTTAAAAATTTGCTTGAAAATATAGTTTTACATAAACAAGACTTAATTATTTTTTAAAATTTATAGAATTGTTTTTCTTTAAAATATTATTTAAAAACGTAAAATAAAAAAAATCATATTTTTCAACGTCATGGGAAACTAAAAAAATTCTCTTCTACAAACTGCCCCTAATATCTTGGCAAATTTAATAATGTTTTCGATTCCGACAAACACACTTTTTTAACATTAATGTGTAATAATTTTTAATATACTTAATTTCTCCATTTTGAAATGTAACTGCGTGCTAATCTTTATTTATTAATAAAACGGATTATATGTATTAATAACATGATTCCAAATAATTGAATCACAATAACATCAAAATCAAAATACGAAAGTAATTATTTTAAACACAGATAATTTTTAATATAAACATAGGACATAAATAGTTAACGTGTTAAATTTAAAATAAAATTATCAGAACATTATTCCAATTTAATACTTAACTAAAATAAAATAATCATGAATCAAATTTTTACTTGAGGTAGATTAAAAAATATTTAATTTGGAAAAGGAGCATGGAAGATGTCCAAAAGGGCAGGGTAAATAATTGTGGATGACACCCTGGACGTATTAAAGCCAACGAAAGTGGGACAAATTCAGAATGGGGTCACGTTTGAGGGAAGAAAGCAAAGAAAAAGAAAAAAATAAATAAAAATGATGATATTTATAGTATTGTTTTTTATTTTTTAATTGTTTCATCAATTAAATAACTTTTTATTTATTTTGTTTTTAATTTAAAAAAGTGTAAATTGAGTAAGGGCCTTCTCTCACCAACCAATGAGGTTTATAGTTTTGATATTTCTTTTGTAAGGGATGCTTGTGAGTAGGTAGGTCTAAGGAGGCCACGTCAGCACTGTTTGTGAGTTGAGACCCAGACCATTGCGTTTTCTTCCGCAGCCCACCGAGGGTTTGCACCAGTGGTGCTGCGTGAGAGAGAGAGAGACAACGACTCTTACGCTTCCACTCTTTCTTTGGCGGCGGCGCGTCGTTTTCTCTCCGCTTCACTCATCATTCTTTCTCTGTAAGGCTTCTGCATCATTATGTTGTTATCATTTCCTCCTATCATCATCACGTTTTAGATTTATTCCATTTTTTCCCCTACTCCTGATCTCTTGATATTGGGTTGCTTTTGTCTGCGATCGTTTGTGCATGATAGAGTTGTTTTTTTCTCGTTTGGTTATTTTGTCGAGCATCTGGTGAATATAAAATCAAAAGATGCGATGCGCAGTTGTTTGATTATGTAGTGTTTCTTAGAGAACTAGTGGAGTTTATTGAGAACCTGTTGTGCTTTATTTTAACATGTGTTGGTGGAGTTTTTATTTTCTGTAGTTTGATTTTATAGCGTGAAAATAACGCACTTGTTCTGCTCAAATTCACAATATCATTTTTTCGTGTCAAGTTTCTATGAACCTGTATTACTCGCTTATGATAATGTGAATGTCCGAGATTGACTCTGTTAATTGTCCCGATTTTTTAAATTAACATGATGAGGTGAAATTGTCATCATATTGAAAAAAATAAACACCCCGTGGTTGCAGTGAAGGATTTAGGTGTCTCGTTTTCAATATAGCAGGGGTTAAGGTTGTGGTAGCTTAAAGGAGCATAAATGCTTTTCCACATGGGTAGTGTTCCAGTCTAATATACCTCCGTTAAGTTTAGATGCTGCCTAGAGGCAGAGTATTCAATTATGTCAATCTCCTCACCGTAGGGTTCTTCGTGCCGAAATCTTCTTCGTCATCATCTGGCCAATTATTCCTGTCTTAATGGATTGGTTCATCTTCTGCCATTCTCGCGCAAGAGTGTAGGGAGGGATTCACGAGTATCCCAGGAAAAAGAGCGTTGGCTTGGGCCTTGAGCAGCTATTATCCAATATCCCAAGGAGTAGTCGGTTAGAACACGATTGGGAGCAGACACTATCCCTAATCCTCAAGTAGTTTTGGGTGAAGGGACTGGTAGTGATGATCCAACTACTCGGGCAGAATACGACTGGGATGGTCCAAGTTAGTGTCGATTAATGTGAATTTTTATTCGTGAGCATTAATGTTACTTCAGAGGCTTCAACTTAGTCCTAAATCCTAACGAGTCATCGCGGGCTGCTTAGAGCCTTACTTTATCTTTTCCTGGATCAATTTACTGATTATGTTCATGGGTTAAACCTAAATGGACATGTATGCAGTAGTGCATAGTTGCATAAAGCTCATAGCTGATAGTTTCACCACCCTTCTTGATAAACGTCATATATGCATTAGAAGTCATAGGCATATGAAACATGAATCAAACAAGAGCTGAATGTCATTCGTGTCTCAAGTCATGAATATATTCATGAAAGGCTTAAATCAATGATTCCTTATACAAGCTTAGAATGAATTAAGAACAAGAATATAATTAGTATCGAACACAAGAATAAAACTAGGATTCAAATACACCAAATAGAATGGAGCTAAGAATAAACTAAACTGAACAAATTGAATTAAAAGACATATAAACCAAGTAGTGAAGGAAACAACATAAACTATAAATAGAGTTGATTATTGGAGAAAGTGACTGAACAAGAACAAGTAGCAAAGAAATAAGAACTCAAACAAAGAAAAGATAGAGGTAAGTTAGACGTGGTGGAAGCAAGGTGCGCCACTTTGAAGCAAATTCCATGCTCCTATCCAAGATAAGCACCAAGGATGAATCACCACTTGACTTTCTACCTAAGAAAAAGGATAAGACTCTCAGAAATGGAATCACACTTACAAAGTGAGTTGCAAAGGAGATGGTTGTTTATAAGTCAGTTATCCAAAAATGCAAATGAAATTTACAAGACATGATTCCTAAATGAAATGTGAAACTTGATTCTTGACTAATCTAATATTTGGATGAGATTTTGAAATAGAAGAGGAGAGAATTTTGATCTTTGAAATTAGAATCCTAGGCTACATGAAGCTTGCCTGAAAATTGGAGGCATGTCCCATGCCTTAGTCATGCTTTTCTTGCTCCTCTGTAGCACATACCTTCCTCACCTCTTCTTGCCTCCATATAGCTCAACTTGGCCGGAAATTGTTGTCCACATGGGCTTCAATTGTGACCCAACTATATCCTAAACACGAATGCTAATTGTACCTAAAATTTGCTAAGAAATAAATCCTAATTTATGAGTTCATGAAATAGGAAATACGAAACTATTTTTATAAGCAAGAATATTTTATGTTGTTGTGCAGCTGTTTCTTCCAATCATGTATTTTTGGTATTTGTCTTTTTCTCCTTCATTCATACATTCATCACTTCTGCAGTGATATTATGATCTGACTTGCTGACAAATTTTAATATTAATCTTTTGTTACAAACGAAATATTGCATGAGACAGTTATGATCTGTGGTACTCTAATTGGTTTGTATCCTATATTTTGTTTTTCAGTTTTATTTCTGAAATTAACAACAAAATACAAAACAATAATTGTGTTTCACAGGGTTTGGTGCATTTCATTCTGAGTCATTATGGCCAATGGTCCGGCACCATTTTCTGATATTGGAAAAAGGGCGAAAGGTAAATTTGCATTTGGAATCATATGATGTTGTTAAATGGTTGAATGCCATGGTGGAATTTTTGCCAATGACTGTAGGCTATTTGTGATGGGGGAGGCCTGCAATGGCATGATTATATGTTGGAATTTGGCCTTCGGTTATCTGCCATTGATAACAATGGAATCATAATATATTCATTTTTGTATGTCATTAAGTTCCTATGTTAGCGAACAAATTGTCTTTAAAACTTCTCTACTTTCAAACCCTTTATGATCCTTACAAGGAATACATGGTAGAAAATCTAGATTGTTGGTTCCTCTATCTTTCATATCAAGTCAGATCTAAATTTTATAAAACATACCAGTGACATTAAGTTGTAAATAATCTTGTTCCTATGCAGAACTTTTATACAAGGATTACAACTTTGATCACAAGTTTAGCCTGTCAATTCCAAACTCCACTGGATTGGTAATGCATAACCCACTCTCTGCTATTATTTCTTTTTAATTACTTGTATTAGTTTAGGGTTCAGTATCTCACTGCAGTTGATGCTGATGTAAAATCCATTTTGCTTGAATATGCGGTATCACACACAATATACTGAACATTATATAATTTAAGAGGTATGAAGATATTGATTGTTGATGTTGTTTTCATATTCTCCTCCTTTTGACTGGTCATCTAACAGGAGTATGATTCTTCAGAAAATCTGATATAAATGGATTGCATCCCATTATTGGTGATATGAGGATAAAAATTTCATCGCATCCATCTTTCATCTTTCTTTGTTATTCGACTATTGATTAAAATAAAGGAAGAGGATGAATGAATAGATTTAGTATAATGCTCAATTGATTGATGTGATGTCATTAAATTAATAATTTGCATTCCTTAAAAATAGTAATAATTGAGTTTTGTTATATTTTATTGCTAGTCAAATATCAAGAGTTGTGAGATAAAGTTAACAGCTGGATTCCTAGAGAAATATTATCTTTCATTAGGAATCATGTTTTATCTATTTAACATAATTAAGTAAATCATTAATAACTATGTGTACTTACAAAAATCACTTCAGTGTCAACTAAACTTCGCTCCAATATGGAATTTTACTCCCAAATAAAGTGCTGCGGGAGAGGATGAATATTGTTTTCTCCTTTCTTGAGCCATTTGGGTTCATAAAAGTCGGAAACTTGTTGTGTCTTTCAGTTCATGGATTGTTTACGTATTCCTATGAGTACTAAAGATGTTCACCACAGTTGGAAACTTGTATTTTACCAAATAGCCTTAAATTACTGCAACCCTTAGTCCATCACTCTGTCTATACTGTGCCTAATTTCAATTTTTTTTTCCCATTTTGCAGGGGCTTATAGCAACAGGATTGAAGAAGGATCAAGTTTTTGTTGGTGACATAAGTACTCTCTACAAGAGTGGAAATACTACAGTGGATGTGAAAGTTGATACATACTCTAATGTAAGAAATAGAGTTCTACTTTTACTCAGATATGCTTCCTTTGATATATAGATAATGGTGCTGCCATTGTTTTGAAAATCGGATAGGATGGGTTGGTTGGACCGGAAACCGTCCTAGTAATTGGTCTGGTCATCATTATATAAAACCAGAAAATTTTGGAAACGGTGAGAACTGGCTGTATTGACTACTGCAATAAATAGCAGTATTTAAACTAATTACCAAATTATGAGTTGAATATATGGCAATCAACCTTAAGAGATATGACAAAGTAGTGTTTAATATTTTATATTTTCTAACGAGATGAACCTACAATGATGCTTTCTCTGATTTACCTCTCCAGGTATCTACAAAAGTGACTGTGAATGATGTCTTGCATGGTACAAAAGCTGCTTTGAGCTTCAGCATACCTGATCATAAGTCAGGGAAGGTGGGTATAATCTAGATTTACCAGTGCTAGCTAATGTTAATGTATGATTTACAAGACTGAATTAAGTGCATTCTTTTACTCCAGAAAATACTTTAAATGTTACATTTGATTTTTAAACTATGGGGATTTCATAAATATAACGACTCTGCTAGAGCTTCAAGCATGGAAGTAAACGGACTTTATAGTAAAAGTTTGATCAAGTAACTTTAGACAAGAAAAGGGAATGCATTCCTTATTACCTTAAGTTATGCTGAAAATCACGTGTTTTGTTCATGATAGTTTGTTCACTTGATTGAGATTGCTTCCAATCAGAAATCTCAAGTTAATAAACTTGTGCACCAAAATCATCTAGTTTTAAGGAAGAATGCTTTCTGTTTCTCTTTGGAGGGGAGGTGTGGTAGAGAGGTCATCTGTTATGTTATGGTACCAGTAATGATTTAAAGTAGTAAGAAGGATAAGTTGATTTTTTTTGGGGATTAGCTTGGTAAAGCCTGGAAATGCCCGCCCAAGTGATGTTCATCATGGTGGGGCTATGGCTGCTAATGTATGACTGTTTGTCCCTTTCAAACCCTGCAATATGGGGAGCCTCCTGCACCTGGACATCCTTTTTTATGCTTAGCAATGAATTTAATTCAGCACTCTCACAACGTATCTAACCATGCTATATTACCTCAGCTGGATGTGCAGTACCTTCATCCTCATGCAGCCATTGATTCTAGTATTGGTTTGAATCCATCCCCTCTATTGGAGCTTTCAGCTGCAATTGGCAGCAAAGATCTTTGTCTGGGTGCTGAAGTTGGATTTAATACAACTTCTGCTTCGTTCACAAAATATAATGCTGGAGTTGCCTTCAATAAACCAGATTTCTCGGCAGCACTTATGCTGTAAGTAATGTTGGTACCATATTTTTCGTGTTCAGTTTTCTAGTGTCTTATTATTATGTTATTCATTTACCTGCTTTTTTGTTTATTTCTTTCTATGTTTTCTACCTGTATTTGTGATGACCTATCAGAAAGGGTAGATAAAATTTTAAATATTGTAAGCACGGCAATAACTTATAGGTTAGACATACAGTCACGTAATATTTTTCTGAAATAATGTTTTTTTTTTTAAATTCATGTTAGGCATCAAGGCTGACACCCCAAAATTTATCAATCATCTCCCCATCACATGAAAATCTTATTAAAAAAGAATAAAAGAAAAGATTACCAAAACATGGGGGACCACACCAAACCCATGTAAGAAGAATAACACACTCCCGACTAATACAAGGAGGTAACATAGAGTACCCTATAAAATCTAACTTATTTTCAACTCCAAGGTTAGCACAATGATTTCCTGCCCTGGAGATATGAGAAACCTTGAAATTCATGCCTTCACAAATCTTCAAACACTTCTGCATCTCCCTCTAATAGACCAAGGAACCACCATATCCGAGGAAAAAGCTTGACAAAGCCAAAAAGAGTCACTTTCCAGCCAGTCTTCTATGACTAACAGACTGAGCAAGCTCAATGGCAAGAATAGCACCCATGATTTCAGCATACAAGGAATTTTGAATCCCCAAATATGCTGAGAAACTCCCAATGTACTCCCCTCTACTATCTTTTAAGATCCCAGCACAAGCAGTAAAACCTGGAGAGCCTGTGCTAGTACCATCAGTATTAACCTTGATCCATCCAATCTCAGGAAAATTCCAGACCACTTGCACCAGTATAAACCTTAGAAGGCCTAGTGTTGATACCAAAGAAAACAATATTTTTATTTGAAGCACTACTTGGCATACGGATGTACTCCTTAACAATGTGAATGGCCGAGCAATGCTAATGACCTGCTGGAACCTTGCATAATTCGTCATTCTCCAAGTCATCCATAAGGAAAAAAATGATACTTAAAAGCCTAATGTGCTTGATCAAGGGGATCCCTGAAGATGTAAGAGAAGAGATAATTCCTAAACGAGAAATGTTAGTCATATCATGGACGACATTTTAAAGCTAAGTCCAAAAATACATGTTTAACTAATACTTAAATTCTTTCTATTGTACCAGAATAGCCGAGTTAAAGTAATGCAAACTAAGAGAGATTGTACACATAAGAGAATGATAATCTATGCCATGCACATATCCTCAAATTAATTCCTTAATTGAAGGATGATACTATAGAGTGTTATGTACCCAAAAAATATATTAATATAGTAAGGAAATCACAAATTTGAAGCCCAAATCCAAGAGCATGATGTTTTGCATTAAGAAAACATAACAAAATATCAAGCTAATTGATTACATGATAACAAATATGACATAATTATAACTAAATGAGTTTTATGGTCAGCCAAATATTTTGCTTATTGAATTAAGGATATTATAACTATTTAAGTATATAATAGTGAATAATATTCAAATAATCAATAAATAGCACTCATATAATTAATTACAACATTAAACAAAATCCATAAAAGGAGAAAAAATACATCATCAACAATGAGAAAAAATCCATAATATCTAAATGTTTTGATCCTAGTGTGTTATTGATCCCTGTATGTAGATTCAATGAAAATTTAATGACTCAATGGGAATCTTTTACTATAATTTATAGTTATTTCAAACAATTCTCATATCACAATTATATTTGGATGCAAGTGCAACCCGACTATAGCCGGCCAACCTTACCAGAATCCCATTCAAATACTTATATACATAGATAAGATAATTATCATATCTCAAATTATCAGATGATGATTAAAGATAGAATATGTATGATGATGATGATATAATGATAATTATATCTCTTATTGTAGTATGTATAATGATAAAGATAATATTTAATTATTAATTAATCCTATTCCATAATTAATTTAACATGGTGTACTTTAAATTTTTTATGAACCTTGGCTTATTTCAATGGTTTATTGTGATGTCTACAATTTACGAGGTTAAAAATACGCTGGTTTTTAGTGATTTTTGAAGGCATGGGTATTTGTTAAATGATTAATTTATGTTTTCTTTTATTAAGTTTTTTCATTTACGTTTGAAAGTGGAGAAGTATTTTTCTGGAAGATATATTTGTTACTAAAATTAATGTACGGGAGGGTGGTATCCAAACTTGATGTGTTTATGGTTTCCAGTCTCTTCTGCTTAGAGTTTGTGAAGATGTCCATCTGCAAAAGCTTTTTGTTCAGTTCAAGAAATGTGTTCATGTGCTTTGTTAGGGTATATATTTTACATCATGTCATTAACTCGCTATGTAGGGCTGATAAAGGACAGACCTTGAAGACATCTTACATTCATTATGTTGATCGCCCAGATGGATTTACAGTTGCTGCTGAAATGACACACAGGTTTTCCAGCTTTGAGAACAGATTTACTATTGGGAGCTCACAGTTCATAGATCCCAAGACAGTTTTGAAGACTCGGTTCAGTGATGATGGCAAAGCTGCCTTTCAATGTCAACGAGCATGGAGACCAAATTCACTTATAACACTGTCTGCTGAATACGACTCCACGAAGATCTTTAGTTCATCCACCAAGTTCGGTCTTGCTCTTTCTCTCAAGCCTTAACTTGGCCATTCTATTAAATCTGATTTGTTGACTTCAAATTTTACCGTTATCATTTTGCATTGTTTCCAAAACGCATGGCTGGTTGTTTTAAGCCCCCTATCATAAGGTAAACCAGAGAAACTAGTAATATTTGTGAAATCTAAAGCGGCACCGGGAAGGAGGACCCAGTTTTGAAATTCTTCTTACATAATGGCTAGAGGGTTTGTAGCTTATTTATGATACTACCATCCAGGATCTAGCATATAATTTTGGGACCAAATTCTATAATTTGATATAGTGACTCATGGTCAGGTAGATTTGTAAGTGCCTGATGTCTCATTTCATATCATTTTCGTAGTAACAACTTCTCAAACGGCACCAATTTTATCGTTCTATTTCACCAGGTCCCTCATCTACACTTGAGAATAAAACTTAGTCTTCGGAGAACTTGTTTTTGGCTATCCTGAGCAATTGAATCCTTTGAATTTAGCAAGAGGAAATAATATTTGAAGCGTTAAATCTTAGATGTTCATTTGTATTTTTTAAACCTTGCCCGTTGAAAAACACATCTATGCTGTTTGTTTTCAGGTATAAGGAGCGAGAGAGTCTTTCTTGTGTTTGTTTTAGTGGTTTTGAGAGTGGATATGATAGAGAGTGAGAGTATGAAAAGATTTGCGTTGATTTTACCCAAATACGTGTATACATTTTATTATAATATACAATATATAACATTAAATATTACATAAATTTATTTAGGAATATTAAAAATATTTAATTATACTATTAATAATAACATAAAATTATAAATAATGAAAATAATAAAATAAAATTATAATATTGATAAAATATATAGAGTTATATAAAATAAAAAACTTATATAATAATAAATACTTTTTATAAATTTATTTCAATTTAATACAAAAATATTTTCTATTATATATTTAATTTTTTTGTTACAAAATATAAATAATTATGGATATTATATATAAATTTTAATTAATTCAAATTTAATAAAAATATCATAATTTATTATTCAATTTTTTTTAATTACAAGAATAAATTTGTGAACTTATATTTAGTATCTTTAAAGTAATTTTTAATTTTTTTTTCAACTATCACAACAATTTAAACAATCTCACTTATTCTTAGACATTCTCTTTAATTTTAACAATTTACTCTTTCTCATTTCCACAAATTCCCTCCTCAATTCAAATACAACATTAATAGTAAATGGATTTGATGATAACCATTTATAGAAATCAAACAAGAAAAATGATACCATAACAACAAAATTGGAGAAGTGTTTAATTAATTTTATATAATGACACATTTTACATAAGAATTGTTTATATTATTACTTTTATTTCCTTTTTGTCTTGCTATGATGCCATTTCTAAGAAACATAATAGTGACAAGTGTACCATCATTTTTCTTCTTATAAATTGATCTGAAGTAGAAGTTGTTTTGAAAAACACTTTCACTTACTTTTAGTTATACTGACAAAGAAATAAACAGAAATATGGAATATCGAAATAACAAATAAGAGAAGTAATGGATATATGAAAGAATTACTAATAAATTTAATATAAATTAAGAGTTTAATTACTACATTTTATGTGTATTATGACGTACATCTTTTACGCGAAAAAACAAACAACAACATACATTTTTTCTACCAAGGGAGTTAAATTTAAGATGAAGAAATGGAGAAGGAAATGGAAATAAAACAAATCCAAATATAGAGCAAACACAAGACATTACTTTTTTTAAATAAAATATTCCCGTGCAATCTCCCAATTATAAATCATGATGTATATAATAATTGTTATACTTATAATATTTTTTTGAGTTTGTAATACAATATAATCTTATATTTTTCCTCGAAATAAAAGAGAACACTTTATTATTAGATGTATGGGACACGAAAAGTGAAGAAATATAAATACGCATTAAAAGCACAATTGCATTTCCTACCATTGAAAAAGAAGAAGAAAAGTGAGAAATATGAAAATAATAATGATAATAGCATCATAATAATAGTTTATATGAACAAGAAAGGTAAAAGAAGGAGAAGGAAAGAAGAAGAGAATAAGTGTAGTGATCTTTGTGTGTGTGTGTTTGTTGTTGTTGTTGAACTTGGTTGGGTGTGAGTCTTGGGTGTGAAAATGTCGCACAGCGATACCATACCCCTTCACCCATCTTCCCAATCCGACATCGACGAGATCGAGAACCTCATCAATGCCAGCGTTCACCAATCAGTCCCTTCCGCAAGGCCTCCAAGTCCCCCACGCGCCTCCATCCCGGTCTCCGTCTCCGCCGCCCCTTCCCCCTTCATTTCTTCCAACCTCCCTCAGCCGCCTCCGCCGCTACCCAAATCCTCCACTTCCGCTCCTCCTCCGCCGCCACCTCCGCGTTCCGACGTCTCCGCCTCCGGGTTCGGACCCGCCCCCAACACGCTCACCGAGCCCGTATGGGACACCGTGAAGCGTGATCTCTCGAGAATCGTGAGTAATCTGAAGCTGGTTGTCTTCCCCAACCCTTTCCGCGAGGACCCCGGTAAGGCCCTCAGAGATTGGGATCTGTGGGGCCCTTTCTTCTTCATCGTCTTTCTCGGCCTCACCCTCTCTTGGTCTGCCTCTGTCAAAAAGGTATATCTATTTCTATCTTCGTTGCACTCTTTCTTCCTAATTCTTAGGTTTTGCAATTCAGATCGCAAATCGCACTTCGCCGATCTGTTGTCACCACCTTCTGATCTACTTTTAGTGGTTAGTTCAGCTGAAATTTTCGTGGTTGTTGAGAATCGCGTGTCTCTGGATAGAATCCTAGGGTAGAATACACTTAGGAGTTTTACATTGTGCCTGATCTTGATCTTATTGCAAATGTGTACGAGAATCACTTGGCTTTAAAGCTTCGGTTATTGCACTCTGTGTTTGATTGTATATATTTGGCGGAAACATAGAATGAAGAGAGTGAATGTATGTATATGTACGTTCTTAATTGCTGCTTCGGATCTTTTATGGTTTCTTTGCTGTGTAGTTTGATCGTATCTTTTTGTTTACATTATTTCTGCAGTACGTTACAGAATTGAATTGTGATTTATCATTTCATAATTTAAGTTGATGTTTCTAGTTGTGCCTGTTGGGTTTCTTTCTCTGTTGATTGATAGTCTGAAGATTAAATTACAAGTTAAGGGGCTCTGTAATTTGTATCCCATAGGAGGTGTTGCCCATTGAACAATTAATTGGTGAGGTATAAATTTAGTTTCAAAACATATTCTTGTAGTTGCACATTGCTTTATTTTGGTGTTGCATTAAGCCAATGGTCACGATGCTGTTGATTTGACATTCTCTAACCAGCATGAGTCTGTTGGTTTGCTGCACGTGTACAACATATGTGGTTTGAAACACCATTTCTACCAAGTGTTTTTCCTAAACCATTCTGCATCAGTTTTCCCAATTTTATATTCTTAATCACGATGGTAGAATTGGGCTTTAAATAAATCATGAATTGGGATGTCTATTTCTAAATCGTAATCAAATTGTATTGTTTGTTTGTACATCTTAATATTTATAATCAATAACTAAAAAACATGACTCTTAGAACATTTTACCTTACAGAAACTTGAAAAATCAATACAGACGTATATATTAACATATAAACTTCAAAAAACTTTTATTTCATTTTCCAAAATATCTTGATAAGAAAATATCTTTATTTAAATTTGATTAGAAAATAGAAATTGATTCAATGAGATTAGAGAATCATGTGTGATTAGAGGATCCAAGATATAATTCTGACTATCCAAAGTTGAAAAACAGTCTCTGTCTTGGAACTATAACACAAAAGTTGCTTTTAAGTAAAGAAAAAGTACGTTGTTGTTAAGGGTTAGGGTTATGAATAGGGCCATTTCTCTTCTCTGGTCCGCAAGCAGCAAACACAGCCGGGAGTGGAAACAGAATGTGTAGAATGCAGTGTGACCTTATTTGCCTGCTCTGGGTGCCATTTTTTGTGATTCTGGCTGCGTAAAGTGTAACTCCGACCATGACAACCAGATATGACACTGCGACCCTTAGATGGAAAGGTGTTGTAACCCACTAAGGAAGAATATCAAAATCTGTGTTTGAAACGTGATTCACACTATTCACGTGCTATTGAGGCACACAATTGATGATTCAGCCTACTATCTGTATCACCAAGCTGAAGAAACATATTGTATAACACAAAGTGTATTCAGAATCATAGGATACTGATAACCATTAATTATTCTTAATTCTTTCTTGTTATGTTGAATTGAATTAGGCCTTGGGATTGTCTTCAATTTGTGGTTTGGCATTTGGTTCTTCATATATTGCCAACACTTAATCTATCCATGTGTGTGTTTATATGATAGGGGTTGGAGTATTGGAACTTATTGATTTTTGAAATAGAAAAGTAAAATCCCTTTAACGTGGTTCATATTCTCTGTCTGATTGTAATTTATTTTAGATGATTTTGAGACCAGTATTTGTAATTCTGGAAGATTTGTTGTATTATTTGATCTTTAATAAAAGCTGTCTTCTTTTAAACCGGTTTGCAAACTTTGGAACTTTGCATTTTTCAATATCTTGAACAGAATTGTGATTAATTAATGTCATTATCCAAGTACTCAGTAAGGGTTGTCATTTGAGATTCCCTGAAGAGCTGAGGTAGTCATAAGCTTGGGTCGATGATATTTCTAGTGAGCAAATGGAATGGAAGTTAGAGGTGTTTATGATTTGGGGCTGCTTATTTTTTAGCTTATTTCTGTTCTTTATTCATAAAACAGTAGCTGTGATAGATGCTAGTAAGAGCTGGTATTGGCTGTACAAGTCTGAAATATCAATAGACATGATATTGCTTTTACAGAAGAGCATCCAACTCTTAGGGTAGTGTGTGTTCAGTATGGCATAACATTTTAGCTGTTGGTGGTTTTGACTACATTATTGCATCTAGCAATAGAATTTCTCTTCTCAATGGTAAAATAATTTGTAATAATTTTTTTCCTTTTTTATGGCTATGAGTGGTTAAATTTCAGTTTGGAAATTATGAAGTTATAGAGGGTGATGTATTGATTACTGATTAGTCTATGGAGCCAACAGTTATTTGTAAAAAAATTTATGGTTGTTGGATTCAGTTAACTTTGTATCAGGGTTTAATTTCTTATCTCATTCCCTCAGTCGTTTGTGCAAATATGTTCTACCCATAATTGCATCTATCAACAGAATCTTTCTCTTCTCTATGACATGGTCACAGTAGAGTGCTATAGCAGGATTATGGAGCGTCCTTTGTGCCACTATGGAATTAAATTAGTGGAGCAGTTTCAATAGTGACCAAAGCAGGGGCTTTTTGTGTTCTATAACGGTACTGTCATGATATAGGCTTCAAAATCCATTTTTACTGGAAATGCATTGTTTGGGCTTTTTTGGGTATAATATATCTCAAAAAGTCACTTCTATATTGACCTCTATTCCTTCATACATAATTGGACTATCTTTAACTTGTTGCATTCTTTCTTCTCCCTTTTAGACTTCACATTCTACTATTTTTTTTTTATCTAATTTGTTATGTTCTTTTTCTATCAGTTTCACAAAGTTACTTCCGTTTTTGACCTCTATTCTTTCGTACAGTTAGATTTCACATTCTTTTTTTTAATCTAATTTGTAATGTTCTTTTTATATTAATTTCACCATCGTATTTCAGTTTATTGGCTTCATTATTATTTCTTATTGCTCCTGGATTGATGTTGATTGTGTGTACATTATATTTTCATGAATTTTGCAATGAGTATTTATATTTATGTGTATGAATTATTTATGTAGTATGAATTGTTTAGTTTGTATTATAATATTTAATAGTGGTTCCTCTCGCATCTTGCTTTAGTGTTTTCAGAGTTAGCCACTACATGCTGGCTGCAATCTGAGATCGACCGCTATTCTCCGTGATTCTAATAAATTGTTTTTTCCCCTTTTTTAGGGCCATGTAAAGTTAAATATCAGTTGTTAAATTATGAATCTTTTGAGGTAGATGATGTAGTGATTAGTCCATGGAACAAATAGTTGTAAATTAAATTTTATGGCTGGATATAGTTAATCCAGTGTCGGGGGTTCAGATTTCTTAGTCCAATACCTGGTTCTTTCTACTATGTGCTAACTTTGGTGCCTCTCTAGTGTATATACTCTCTTTTTTTTGCCTGCGTTGTAGTTTGCATTGATGAGAGTCTTGGTACAATGGTAAGTTTGTGACCAAGAGGTTATTATTATGGTTTTGAATCGTAGAATAAATTGAGGTAAGATTGTGTACATCTACCGTTACTCAAACCACACTAGGTGGGAACCTTGTGCACTCGATTTTGTAGTTTATATGTGTTGTATAATTAAGTGAATCTGGTCAATCTTAGTCGTATTTTCTCTAACATCTCTCTATCTGATTGTGTCTCAGTCTGAGGTTTTTGCTGTTGCGTTTGCTTTACTTGCTGCCGGCGCTGTAATTTTGACATTGAATGTACTTCTTCTGGTAATTACCTTTTTCTCTGTCTTCATGTGGTCTTATTTTGAGTGTCAACTGTGTTATGTTGAAGGGTGGTGAATCTGGCCACTCTGAAAATATAATGTGATGAAGAAAGACAAACATTTAACTTTGTTTACATCTCTTCAAAATTTCAGGGTGGACACATTATTTTCTTTCAGAGTCTGAGTCTGTTGGGTTATTGCCTGTTTCCTCTGGATGTTGGTGCATTAATTTGTATGTTGAAGGACAATGTGATAGTGAAAGTGGTTGTGGTATGTGTGACATTGGCTTGGAGCTCTTGGGCTGCATATCCATTCATGAGTTCTGCCGTCAACCCAAGAAGAAAAGCTCTTGCACTCTACCCAGTTTTTCTCATGTATGTATCTGTTGGTTTTCTCATCATTGCCATTGACTAAATGCATCAGTGCTTCTGATTTCTTTATTCCGATAACCACCTGGAATCTGCTTCTAAATAGAAATTTTTGTTTAATGATCAACCTTTTCTTTTTAATTCTTTTCCGCCCTTCCTTTTTTCTGTTTAAAATTTGGTTAGATATATTTGAAGACAGACAGTTGTATAATATTACGTGGAAAGTATATGGTGGGATAAAGCTTGCTGCATAAGTATTGTTTCCTCTTTCTATTGTGTATTATTTAATGTGAATGTGAATACTGATAGGATTGAAGGACCCATATAGAGAAAGAAATTTATCAAATGAATTATTTTATTTTAGGTCTAATGAAATTATACCCGAAAAATTTATTTTTAATATTACCTTGAACTCCCTTGATTTTTATTATCATGTTAACAAAAAAAGAAGACTGGTTTCTGTTAACAGAAAAGATACGTGTTATGTCATATAAACCAGTTTGCGCGTTTTTTTTATGATAATAATAGAATGAATACAATTAAAAAAATTTATTATTACAATAGTCATCAAAATAAAACCAATCATTATTAATAGTTTATTTTAGATTATGAAAACGAAAAAATTGGTTAATGAGGATAAAGGTGATATGATATGATATAATTGTAATATGCCCTTCTATTATTTTTGTTTAGCAACATGCTATGCTGATAATTTAATATGTTCTACCCATATAAACAGTCATCTCACATTTTAATAATTTTATTTTACAAGTAATATTTTGGTTTATCTGTTTTGCTCATGTCGGAATCTATTTTAAGTGTTTCAGATTTCCATTATGGAAATTTTGTTTTAAAAAATTGTTCTAGACATCACTTTTCAAGAATTCCAGAAAGTGTATTTCGAAAAATTTCTAGAATGAGTAATACAAAAGTCACTTTAAAGCAGGATGAAATGATTATTTTGAAAATTGTGAGGGTGTAAAAGGAAAAGGCCTAAGGGGAAAAAGAGAAAGGATAGATCTAAAATGAATAAAAATTTGAAAAAAGAAATTAATCAAGAGAAAATTAAAAAAAAAAAGTAATATATATATATATATATATATATTGTTAAACAGCACAAAATATGATGATTTGGATCGGGGGAGATAGGGGACTGAAAAAGAAGAGAAAAAATAATAAATGACGGTGTTTAGATTGAAAGTAAAAAAAAAAATGAATGGAAAATTTGTATGTGATTTAATTATGGTAAGAATAATATTTTTTGTACATTAATATATTTAAAAATGATTTTTAAAATAATTTGATATGAAAGTTATATAAATAAATTTTAAATTAAATAAAAATGTAATAAGTAAAAAAAAAAGAGTGATATTTCAAAAGAAAAATATATATTATTATTTTTTGTCTCAAGTGGAGTGTGTTTCCTCCGAAATCTGGTACTTCAATAGAGGTAACACCTCTCTTCTATCACTCATGTTTCTTTTTAAATCATTCCCTGCATTTCCATCAGTACCAACAGGTCATCACCACATACAAATAGGAGTAACAGAAGTACAAGTCATACTAACTAACCTAACTCAATTAAAAGTATTATTTATCTAATAATTTTATTAAATGGATATTATTTAATTGTATGTAATATAAATATTTTCATTACCTTATAATTATGAACAAATATTAAAACTATTTATTATAAAATATTTTTAATAAATAATTACCTTTTAAATTACTTAACCTAATAATTAAATTAAATTATAATTAAATTGACTTGGTTTACTAAATAAAATAAAATAAACTTGAGTCAATGTAGTTAGATTGAAATTTTGATTAAATTTCAGGTGAGAAGGACGTAAACAGTGTCTAAGTGATATTTTGTGACGTTTTTAAGCAAACTGTTAATATAGGAGAGCCTAATCGATTTACATGAGGAAAACAATGGAATTTTTGTTTTTTATTGATAAAAACTGATATTAAAAGTTGATAAAATATTATGAGTCTAGACTAGTCATTTTATATGTTTCTTCCTTGTTCTCTTCTTATAAAATTCTTTTATCATTTTTACTTAATAATATATATGTCTAGTTTAGGTCTGTTTCTTTTATTATTTAGGATTATATTTCGTATTTTTTAAAATGTCATATCAAATTTATTAAGGATATACAATTTTTTCTAATATTAAGATGAATATAACTAATCATTCCAAAAAATTTATCCATAGAATAGCTGATGTACAATTAGTACCCGTAGGTGCACTGGTTGAAAAGTGCAATGGTTTATCTGTATTAATTATTAAGTTTTGAAAATTTACGCCCAAATTGACTTGTTTTTAGTTAGGAAAAATGAATGAGGGGATTGATCTTATCCACAGTGGTTTGGGATTATTGAATTATCGATTGATTAAGCAGAGAATCCGTTGATTAGGCGAATGATGGTTAGAATTAGTTACATGTTGCTTCTTTCTTCATCTACTTGCTATGCAATTGACATGAATGTTGGAATCTGGTAACCGAAAAGGTCATAAAAGCTAAATAATTAGGATTAGTAGGTTAAGATTGAGACATTTATTTACTCATTTCACTTTTCAGTGCCACCAAATCATTTCTTCTATGCATATGCATGCTCCTCATTACAATTTCAACACGCCATTATAAATAAATCCAATTTCTAAGATAAGCTTTATATCCTATATAACTTCCTATGTAGGGTCAAATAATGAATATTTAGTTGGCATTTTCTCTACATTCTTCTTAAACTATCATCATTTCACTTCCTTGCCCTAGCTACCTTATAAATATTTTTATATGACCCTTATTTTCTTCACCACAAATGGAACATATGTCCATGTTATCAAATTAACTTTTGTTGTTTAGTGTCAGGGCAAAAACTCTTTTTTTCTTTTTCTTTTTCCTCGACTTATTAATTTTTTTTTAACTTGCGTTTTATTCTCACTCATGCTATTTTTCATCTCTCTGTAAAGTGGAATAAATATAGAGAGAAAAATTAGCAAGTTCACTTTGAATCTTAAAAGGGCTAAAAAAAAGTGAAAAAAATCTATAAAGGCTACATGTTGCTTTTTATTAATTAAAGATGGTATATACACTTTTCCAACCATGCAAAAGTCTCATACATTCTCACATGCATCTTTTGTAAATAATAAATTCACATAATAAATTCACGATCTATGTGATGCATAGGGACTTGTTCCTATACATGCTTCAAATGGTGCAAGGTACTATTTTTATTTATGTTTATATTTAAAAAATTCAAAATTTTTGCTGAAACTCAAACAAATTATAAACTTTGTTCCATCCAAACTAACGTCAAAGAATTTATTTGTCTTAAATATTTTTTTTGAACAAAATGACATTCAACATAGACTTACGTGTCCATACGGTGATAAGCAAGATGACTCTGTTGAATGAAATCACAGGCATATGGGCCTAACGCTTCTCGTGTTTTTAGGTTGAAACGTTCATCACTTCCACACACATCATCAATGTGCTTCTCACCTTTGTGTTGAATGGTGATAATCCCTACACAATGTTGTTTAAACACAAACTTGATTATAATGTTTTCAAAGTGTTTGGTGGTGTTTGTTATCCAAACTCACGTTCCTATAATAGTCATAAGTTTGATTTTAGATCACAATGTTGTCTCTTTCTCATATTGGGGGCCCAAATAGAAGAATAAACTAGAGTAGGGTTCACTTAGTATAAATTGGAGTGTACTTAACATAAATTGGACTTGTGTCAAGCGCACCTTTCATGACATGTGCACCTATGTTTAAGATTTTTTGACCTACCTTCTAGAAGGTTTCTCACAAATGACACCTCTACCCCTCTCACTCTTGCTCCCCAAGTGTTAGAATGTTGAGTGAGTCTTGAATGCTCTCTTTTTGTGGGTCTTATCTTGGATGTTTGTGCACTTCAAGTGGCGGCTCTTCATCTTGGAGTCTCCCACACTCCAAGTGGTGTGACCATCATCATCATTCATAAGCTTCCTCTATCTCTTCATCTCTCCCTTCCTTGCACCATTTCCATTCTTATTATATTCTTGTGTTCTTCTTTTCCTTTTTGGTTTTTCCATTTTGTTGCTTTCCATTATATGCTTTAATTCTGCACCTCTTCATCATCACCACCATATAATTGTGTTTTGTTTTTACCCTCTAGAAGTGAACTTTCACACTTACTTAACCACTTGGTTAAATTCGTGTCCAGTGGGAATCTTTTTTGAGTTTCTCACCATATTTTGTTTAAAAATAAAAAAAACCATAAACAAAGTGCAACCCATAAAATGCGCTATCTTAAAATCAACTCACATCAACAAGAGAGTACAATGCTTTATCGTATTCAATTATTTATGAAAACTATTAACATCCTTATTTTACTCATATTTAATAACATAATATGCATGCAATATCCAATTAACATATAAACATATACTACTATTTCATATTGTATCTCAAAATATATTCTTCTTCATAGGGATTTTAATATATATACAAAGGTTTTAAAGCAAAACATTCAAAATAAAAATAAAAACATTTCATCCTCCACTTGTTCACTAAGGAGCCCTATCACTTGCAACTTCATTTTCTCCCATGTAAATTAACACGATCATCACAAATTAAAGAAACAAACACAAAACAAAGCATAGGGTAAGTTAGTTATAAAGTAATTCTATATAATTTCAATTTAACAAAACAAAAGTCATAAAGTCTCGTACAATTTCTCAAACCATCAAGTGTCTATCATAAATCATCATTCACATCTCTCATGTCAGATTTCTACTTACCAACATACTTAGACAGTTGACTCTACTTTCGGAAGACTCGTGCATTGACTTAGACTAAAAAATTTGCACATGTCATACAATCTCACTATGAAATCCACCCAGTTATGTGCATAAATAATCTCAATATCATTTCTCCTAGTATGACAGTGTTAACTCGTATAATAGGTCAAGTTAGTTATTTTTCAAACAACTTACCCATTCATATGAATCTCCTTCGACTCTCACTACTTGAATACTTCATTTATATGATTCCATTATCTCAAGAGAGTCAATATATCTCTTTCTAGACAAATCTCAAGTCAATTCACATCCTAAACAATCTTAACAAGGTATTTTCTTTCCTAAAAATACTATGTCTTGATTAAATTCATATTCCAAATCTCGCAATATCCAAAATCACACAATCAAGTCATACCAAAGCTTAGAATTTCAAAACACACCAAATTTCATCCAATACTCACACAAATATCTAATTAAAGGATTTTTCAATTAAATATAACTAAAACAAAATTTTCATTTGAACGAAATTGCACCCACGAGCACCCTAAAAATTTTGGCTTGAGAATTTTTTTTTTCGTTTAAACGAAAATTAACCAGTGAGCACTCTAGAGTTTCCCCATTTTCGCTTGAACGAGATCCCACATTGTTTGAGTGATAATGGACCTGAGAGCACCTCATATTTTCATTCAAATTGTTATTTTATCAAATATATTAAACCAAAGTAACAAATTCCTCGCTAGAGTTGGATAATTACTCTAAATCAAAATCAAACAACCAATAACATTATCCTTTAATTGATTCATCAAACTATTTAAATACATTCCTTTATTTATTCAAATAAAAAACAATATAATTTTATAACATCTACTATATATAAAATTTCACATTCTAATCTCAATCAACTTCTAGTATACTAAAAAACAAGCAATCCTGCAAGAAAATTTGAGATTGGTGACCAGGTTCCCCCACATCTAGATCTTCTAGCCTAGAGTTCTCTATTGGAAGAAAATAAAACTAGTTTCCCTTAGCTAAACTTGAGTAGATGCTCAACAAGAGCTCTAAATCTATCAAAAGCTCAAGGATAGTTTAACTTGCATCAAAGAGTCTCGATAAAAAAATCTAACTATATCACTATGACACCGAGCTAACAAATATTAACTCTCAAGCTAAAAGAGTCACATGCAAAGCCTAAACAAAGACAAACCTAACAATTTCAAAATTTGATTCAAAGAGAAGAACAAAAGTAAACTTACTTTATCAAAGATTCTGATCGGGCAGTTTTGTAGTATTCACTGTCAAGAGTCTAATGACAGACTTCAATCGTCAAACTCATGAACGAAGATATCAAAATCTTAGAGAATAGAGAGAAAAGGAAAAGAGAGATTTATAGAAAAATAATGATTCTTTTAAAAGAAAACTTAAATAATTGAATTTTCTATTATAACTTTTTTTATTATAATAATAAAATATTCAAATGTAATTTAAACTATATCACTTATAATATAAGATTATTTTCTAGATTTTAAAAACCCTTTTCTTTTCTATGTCATCTTTATGATAGAAAGAAAAAAAATTATGTAAGATTGAGTGAAAACAATGTTCTTTAGTTTACATTAAACGAACAGAAAATGTAAAATATAAATAAGAAATAAAGTTTAAAAAAATGTGAGTTACACAATTTTACTCATTTCTCTGCAGTCCAGCACGTCAATATTTATATTTTCTGTTAATTTCTCTTTTCTTCACTCTATTTTTCTTCTATCCAACGAGAGTTGTATTACTTATTTATTAACCGACAATAATAATATAATAAGAAATTGTACGGTTCAACGGCTAAAATGAAAAAAATAAAAAAAATCTAAGGTTGATCTTTTGGACTGCCACTTTTTTAATTAGATTTACTTTATTATTCTTATATTTAAAAATACTGATTTTAATTCTTAAAAATATTATTTTCGTCTTTTTAGTTTTTATCTCTTTTAATCTCTGTATTCAAATGCGGACCGAAGAGATTAGAAATAGTGTGTTTTAGAAGTAAAACAGATCACTTTTAAGTTTATGAACTAAAAGATATGAATAATTTTACCTAGAATTTAACATATTTATTCAAATGTTGAAGCAACACAAGAATAAAAAAAATGGTAATTTGAAATTTGTTTTTGGCAACAGTCCCCAAAGTTGTGCATTCAAATTTCATTATTTTGTCTTCGTCGTTAAAACAAAAAAAAAGGTTATTTTGAACGCCAAGTGTATGATTGTTCAGGAGAAAAATTTATGAAATAGTCAATTCAAGAGTGAGAAAATGATAATGAAGTTGAAATTTCCTACTGAAATTTATTCCTTTTTATTTTCTGTTAGTTTTTAAATTAAAATTTTGGTAACAAATAATAAGCAAGTGGTTCATCGCCATTCGATAAGATTGCTTTGGAACGATATTAGTGGAAAGAAATAATAAAGCATCTCTAAAGTATAAGAAAATGGAAGGTGGCTACGATTTCTTGGTGGCTATTCTTCAATAAAAATAAAATAAAAGGAAGAAACTCAAAGTAATTTATTCTTATAATCTTATCCCGTCTTAATATTCGTCAATAATGGAAGCTCGTGAAAAATGAAAAGCATGAAACTGAAATTTTCTAATTTTTGGAGAAAAAGACTGTTGTGTCTAGTCAATTTTCAAATGTGTGGATTAACACATTTCAAGAATATTAAAACAAACTATAATTTTTTTTATAACAAAAAAAAGTTAGAAGTAGGAGTGTCTTCTTATATCTCTTTCAATTTTGAGGTTTTATTTTGCTTCCACTTTTGTTAAACATGCACTAATAAAACATTCTATTCATAAATTACTATAATTTTAACAATTTTAACTGTTTTGTAAGTTTAACTTATCTTTATAAAATCAACTTTCAATATTTTTTTTTCAAAAATATTTTGGTTCACATCAAATCAAATGTGAGAATTAAGGAAGATCTAATGGTAGATGACTTAAATCTCAATTATGATATTCAATAATGAATAATACAATAGACTCACAAACTTTATTAAAAAAAATTATAATGAATTTAAGTCTAATTCATTTTCATAAAAATGATAGGTGAGAATTATCTTTCCTTATATATTATAATTTAACTTTATCTTTGTTTAATGTGAGATCTCTAATTTTATACTCTAACTTTTCATTTTCTTTCTCCTCTTTCCTTATTTTTTTTCTTTCCACCCTCACTCCATAAAATAAGAAGATACGATGTATTTGAAATCTTGAAGAAACAATTCTATTCGAACATTATTTTATTATGCATCTATTTTATTTTCTCGTAAATAATCTTTCCATCAAAGAATATTATGTTGCAAATAAGCTAACTTAATTACTTTTTTATTGTTCTTTTTAAATTGTGATAAATGAAATTAAATTTAAGAAAGAAAAAATGTTTTGTAAAAAAAAAATTAAGCTCATAATTTACAATTTTCTTTAAAAATGTTGGTTTTACTTTTATAATTTAAATATAATGAGTTTATATAGGCATATGTAAAAGTGATAAGAGATATAAATACGAGAGTTTAATTGTGTTTTGTTATAATTTTTTTGTAAGAAAACATTTTGAAAACGCTCAATACATTAAATTTTTAAAATCTTAAAGACGTGTACATTACAAATAAAGTGTATTATAATTTATATATAAAGAAAAAAATTCTCACTTTTTTTTTATCTTATTATACATACATTTATTATAGGATCATTTAAACTAATAATCGTTTATTTAATATAATATATTATAAAATTTATTTTTATGTTTCTAATGGTTCGAATTCAAAAAATTTATAAATAGGTGATTAATTATTTAAAAATATTTATTCAACTCTTGATATTTTTTTATGTTTTAAATAAAAGTTTTTATGTTAGACATCATTATACAACTTGACATCTCAAATAACACTAATAATTTGTTATCATATAAAAAAAATATTATTAAAAAAAATACAAAAATATGAGGAAATTAGACCAAAACCCACATGTTAACAAAAAAGAGACATATGTAGACTATATCTATTCTTAAAGAATTCTAAGAACAGACTAGATGATAGCCTATTATACCAATAAAAAAATTATCTATGAATAAATATTAAATTAGCCAACTTATCAGCAGACACATTTTTTTTCATGAAAAAAATTTCACAAAAAATATGATTAATCTAAACTTGATTTATTTTTTTACAAATTGACTCTTATCTTTTTTTTTATGATCGATTAGTATCAAAGATTTTGACTTAGTTATAAATCATATTTTTTTTCACCTCGAAATTTTCATGCTAATTTCAGTAATAACATTTAGTGTATGGTAAATAAAGGTTATGTTGAGTTTAATAAATAAAGTGTCGAAATTTAAATTGATTTATGACAATAAGATGTGTGACAAAAAATATATATTATAAATATATTTATATATGTTAATAGTTAAAAATTGCTATACTTTAATCTTCACGTTTTAACTTTTCATTAAATGTTATGTTGATTTGTTTGTACTAATTACTTAATCACTCTATTTAATACATCAGAGTGATCATTTCTACTTGTTTAATTTATTTTTTTTGGTGACAATAGCGTATCATAGATGAAAAATTGAATGAATTTACTATTAAAACACACCACATTACTTTCACATTAGATAATTTAACAAGGTGTATGTTTGGAACTTGAATCTATGTTTTCAGCGTAAAGAATGATGAGAAATAGTAGATGTGCCAATATCATTATTCAACTTTAAATCAAATATGTTTGAGATGTTAAATAGTATATGTGCCAATATATCATCATTCTATATTACGATGTAATAATCTTAATATTGTGTTTGTATTTGATGATATATATGTGAAAGAAAAAAATGAAAATACAGAAGAAAAAACAAAAAAAAAAAAAGATTATAAACTTTTTAGACAAAGAAAACAAACAAAGGCTTTGATGTTTTAATTTTTTTACTTTTGTTAAATATCATAAATACTTTGTCCATCTTTCAAAATGAGATGTTTTTTTCATTCATCTTCCATGTAAAATATTAAAAAAAACGTTGATATTCTTAAATTATGGGACTAAAAGTAAATAAAACACTAACAAAAATAATCATTAGATAAGACACAAATAAAATTGTTAACAATGAACTTAATGAAAATGAAAATAAAACAAAATAAGTTTTGTACACTGAAAGTTAATTAACCTATTTAAAATCCAATGAGACGTGAAAGATAATAACATTGTTAATACTTATGTTAAAAATAACTACTATATATAGGATAAATATATTTATATTATTTAAAAATTTAAAATTATAAATATATTAGTTATTTTTATTTTAACAAGAATTTTACAATTATAAGATAAATAAAGATAAGAAAACATTAAAAAAAATATAGAAACGAAAATCAGCTTATAGAGGCTCAATTCCCTATCTAGCACCATTTACATCTTTATTTCCCTATCTAGCACCCTTTTGTTTTTATTTCTCTATCTAGCACCCTTTTGTTTTTATTTCCCTATCTAGCACTCTTTTATTTTTT
>Ga0123342_1002478_pt1 | contig 30674 bp, 13 predicted proteins | sample Turbeawhitnodule_FD_89960 | JGI IMG/M metagenome (GOLD analysis project Ga0123342, IMG submission 89960) | Root nodule microbial communities of legume samples collected from Mexico - Turtle bean Mexico white nodule | ecosystem: Host-associated > Plants > Roots > Nodule | place: Mexico: Nepantla... | reverse complement strand
TGAAGGGCAGATTTGTTGTCACAGTACAGGGTTGCAGGCTGGGAGAGAGGAAGATGTAAATCCTGAAGGAGGTAAGACAACCATTGTAACTCACATGTGGTGGTGGCAAGGGCTCTATACTCACATGGTATCAGAGTCATTTCGAGCCTATCCTAGCGAGTGTTTGTGTTAGGCCTATCGTGCCACCTGCTATCGGGTCGCTATCGGACCACCCATAATATATAGTCCCACGCACGAGTTGGCAGTCTCGTCGTGAGGGGTGTGTGTTGGAGATCCTACATCGACTAGAGATTAGAGCCTTTCATTGTATATAAGTGGGTGCAAACCTCAACCCTATTAGCCGATTTTATGGGATTGAGTTAAGCTTAAAGTCCACTTCGTAACATATATATATATATATATATATATTATTTTTAATTTTAAGAACTAAACCAGTTCATTTTAATTTTATAACTAAAACTGGGATTACATTTTAGGAATTAAAAACATATTTAAGTTTAAGAAATAAAAAATATATTTATTAAATTAATATAAATAACAAAGTAAAAATAGATAACAAAACTTACATGAGACCCACTAATTTAAAAGTCAATTCTCTTATAAAACTTCTAAATAAAATAACACCAACTTAATTTTATGAATTCAAAATTATTTCCTTCTTACTTGACTCTCTCCAACATCCTGTCACGGTTTCGTTACTTTATCATACATTAAACATCTCATATTTTACTTTTCTTCAAACATTACAACTTAGAGTTTGTCAATTTGTGTAGTTTCAAATATAAACGGTCAAAATATATGTGTATTTATAAACTTGTACTTTACAATTTTGAAGTTTAACCTACTATATAAAACTAATAATGCTGATAAAAAATGAAATTAATATTGGACTCAATTTATTTTTAAAATCTATTATTTATTTTCTTTTAAATATTTTTTATTGAGCATTTTCTAATTATTATGTAATCTCACATTACTTTTAGTAATTATATTTTAATTTAGGTGTAATTTCAGTCCCCTTAATTCGAACACACTAGGTATGACTTTATGATTTAGAGTTTAGGGTTTAGGTTTCACTCATATCCGTCCTCTTTGTTTCCATAATAGTTTCACTTCTTGACATCATATTCTCGGTATGACAAGTGTCACGTGTGGTGGCTGCAAAAAATCTTCCAAAAGTGAGTTTTTGTTCATTAATTGTTCCTTAAAATCTAACTACCGAATTAAATGTGTTACTATTTATACTACTCTCACTAATAGGTGTAATGGAGCTATTATTTTTTCTTCACTTTAGATTAAGTCCATTTATTTATTTTTTCATAATTAAACCTTTTTTTTCTAACTTTGCCCTTAATAATTAACTAACTAATTTATTATATCCACATATCATTTTCTTAGTAAAACGTATGTATTTGATTTTTGCTTAAGACTTTTCTTGATTTTTGCATACCAGTTCACTGATATTAGGAAAACTTTGCTTCTCCACCTCTCACGTGAGTAGAATTAATTAAGTATAAAAAGGTTTTAAATTAATGTATATTTAAATTCTTAGTAATTTATAAATTTGGATAGTTTTAATTATTGTTGTTATATTATGTGTTTAAAAAATATTTTTTATTTTATTTTTTTAACTACTTTGTTGTTTGATTTTATAATTAATGGAATGACATTAGTGATATTTTTGTCATTATTCTTAACTTACTATTTGATTCTTTACCTTTTTTTAATTCTTTACTTTGTTGTTTGTTTTTTAATTCGACGAGCACCTCTGACCATTTCTAAGGTACTCCCTCAATTCAAAACAAATAACTCATCCTTCTCATTTATTTATCACTCACACACTTGAAGTAACTCACCAAACAATGTACAAATCTCTGTTTGTGTTGTGTTTATGTAGATGGAATCTCATGCGTGAGAATCTCGTGGAGGGAATATTGCAGCTGCATGGCACGGGCTGTTGGCACAGGCTACTATGACCCATAGGTAGTAGGTGAGGTGATGGGTAATATGGTAAAATCAAAGAGTTTCTCACCAAATATTCTCAACCCAACAGAGAAGTCTCTTTCATTTTCTTCTCCCTCTAATACCCACAAACTCCCAGATACAACACATGATATTTATTTCCTTTTCAATCCGGGTGAACAGTAATCACTCGGATACAAACAGAGACTAAAAGTGAGTTAACCAACAATTTGAAAGATATTGGAGATGAAATGAACAAGTTGATTATTAAGTTGAAGATTAATGAAAACAACATTTAAGTTATTCAGTTGACAATAAAATCAAGTGAAACTTCAACAAAAATAAAAATAAAGCATAATAAAACAATTTTTTAATATAAATTTAATTAAAAATATTTAAATTTATAAGATACTTAATTTTTTTAATTGATTTTAATCTTTAAATTAAAAATATTTAAATAATGAAAGTCAAATTTCGTTATTTATTTTATTTTTAAGATTTTTGGGTATTAAAGGTAATTCCTAAAAGTTTATTTCCTTAATTTTTTTTTGAAAAGAAACTGAAAAAAAATCGTCCAAATCCTTTAAATGCTTCAACTTTAAATGCTTAATAAAAGTGTTCTATATTTGTCTTTAAATGCTTCAACTTTATCTTTTATAAAGTCTTCTTTTCCCTTTCCACACGTCCTCTTCGTTTTTAGATGTCATTTCAATAAAGGCTTTTTTATTTTTTGAAGAATATATTAAAAACACAATTCAAATTATGTTTTTTTTCTTTATAATTTGAAATAAAAACTACTTAAATTATAAATAATACCATCAGAACATTTCTAAAGAAATAAATAATTTTAATAAATCCATATTCATAAAATACACACTAAGATATTATTTTTATTAATAAAGTAAGGTCATGTAAACAATTTTAATGTTCATAGTAACCTAAGTATTTTAAAATAATAGTAACTGTAATAATTACTTAATAATATCTATAAAAGGAAGTACTTCATTAATTAACTAATTAACAAAGAGTGAATTTCTTTATTAATTATGAAGTAGTAAGTATAATTAATTTTAGTTAGTTAATTAATTAATTAATTAATCCCACAAACAGACACTGCTCCACATGGAAACTAGTGACTGGAGTGAGTCCATTATGTATGCATTGTCAAACCTCATGGGCCCCACTTTCTCTTCACGCGCGCTCTCATCCAACGGTTCATATCACACCCGCAATAAACGGAAGTGCATTTCCAAGAACCATGCTCATTCCATCCAACGGCTCACATTTCTTTCTCTCTTTCTCTCTCCTTCAATTCCTTAGACAAAAGAAAATTGCTACAAAGGCAAAACGCATTCTGACTAAAATTCTCTGTTTCTTCTTCATCACCGCCCTTCATTGATTCCTCTTTCATTTTGTTTATTTTCTTCCAAAATCTTAGGTCTTGCTCTGTCACTGTGATCTTTGACTCCAATTTGTTCCGCTCAAACGCTGCTGTCAATTTTGGTAAAAATAATTGTTTTGTTCTGCTGAGGTTCCAGTTTTAAGATCTATATCTCAAAGTTTGTTTCTTTTTTAAAAAAGAAGGATATATGCATGTGATGAGTTTTGCACTACTGCTACATAGTGTTTTCTTTCCGAAATTGATATGCTGGTTTGGTGGGGGGCTTAGTTTGATGCAAAGTTTGGAACTTTACTGTGTGTTGGGCTGCAAAAATTCGTTTATGGTAATGGGTATGCAAGTTGAACGATGGATTATGTGATTGAGATTAGATTTAAGATTTTTCTGAGGATAATCATGATACTTTACTTTTATTTCTAAAAAAATCTTGCCTTTTCGTTTTAGTATTTTGGAGCTAGATTGGAGTGTTTTGTTCTCGAGTCCTTTGGTGTCTCTTTTATGGATGGTTGCTTTTGATTTTAAGATTAAGCCTTACTTTGACACTCTGTTCAGGTCAGGTTTTTGGGTTTGTCTTATCTGATAATCTGGAGTGGAGCTAAGTCAAGATGCCGTGGGTTTCCTTGTTTGTGGATCACAAAAGAAACTGTGTTCGCTTGGTGGTGTTTTTTCGTGTGATTCTGTAAATTAGTTCGCTCAGGTGAGGAATTTTGTCCTGTCAATTTGCTTCTACAGTTTGTAGAACTATTCTTGTTTTGTTTTTGATGAAATTTTAATTGGAACGTGTCTTCTAACATGTTTTATGTCTATTGCTTGCCATGGAATGAAAACAATTGTGATGTTGGTATAATTGTTTTGTTTCATGGAGAACATGTTAGTTCCTATGACAACTTCTTAATATGTGAAACGATACATTGAATTTAGCTGCCATAGTTTTGTATGTTATGAACATTTTGTGGAATCTCATATTTTACATGTCATATTACCTCGGATGGTCTTATATTGTTTCTTGGCGTTGCGGGTGTAGTCCCATTAGGTTGCGAAGGAACTCTTTTATTTGGTTCTTCTCCATTTCATTTGCAAAGCTGTTGGGGGATTTGAGGATGTTCTTTGCGATAACAATAAAGAGATACCGAGCTGTGAAGGAAGTTGGACAAATTAAAATGAGTGTTGGAGTCATTGCGTACAACCAATTGATGCTTGTTTGCCAGGTAAATTTTTCATCTTCCTCACTTTTGGGTTGCCATGGAAGTTCTCTCTAATTGTATAACACGATTAGATTCAGTAACTGTTGTTGCTAACGACAAACTCATTTTTGGTTTTCCTCCTTACTATTACTGCTGTTTTACCACTCCATTTTCTTTTGCAGGCTGAGTATTTTCGTCAGTTGCTCAAACCTGTTACGTAGTCTAGCTTTGAGGGACATTGGTTTGGGGGGGGATTGCCTTATATTCTTCATCATTGAAAGCTGCAGAGAGATGAAGTTTTAGTTTGGAAAAGTTGCCATTGCCACTTCATGTTAGATGGAAATTGGAATCACCTTAGCACCTGCTGTTTAGTTTTAACATTCCTTTAGGAACTTCCTTCAAGCTTTAGTACAGAATAATTGCCAGTTGCATAGGCTAAATCAGCATTGCTCGTTGAACGTCACTCAGATTGAACAGATAATATAATGCAGACTCAGGAATATTTTCTCCCGAAGAAGATGGTACTTCCTTTGGCAGATGAGTCCATTGATGCTGATGCTCACATGCATCCTCCACTTGCTTCTGCCTTTGATGCGTTTTTACCTCCAGGTGTGGGGCAGATAACACCCTTTGAAAGATTTAAGTTGCAACCCTCTGAGGCTTGCCCCAAGAATTTTGTTATCTTTGATCAAACAGATCAGCGAAGTAGGATTATGTTCCATCCTGCAATGACCTACAAATTTAATAGTCCTGGCTTAGATGTTGATGCTAATTTTTCTCAAGATTTTGAGAAGAATAAAGTGAATGAAATGGAAAGAGAATTGTCATCTCCTTTTGAAGAAGATCCTAATGACATTGATGCACTGATGAGCATAGGAGGTGATGAACTAGAAGACTTTGATGAGGAAGAAGTAAGCACGGCGAGGACTCATGAACATTATGAAAGTTTATCTGATACTTGCTCCAGTTATTGCTCAAAATCAAGGAAGAAGAGGGTGCCATCATCTTGTGTACACAAGTGTTCTGAGGGTAGAGGTTGCTGCCACAATGATGGGAATAACCGGGAGATAAAGAGGATGGTGAGGATATTGAGAAATATCGTGCCTGGTGGAGGTAATCAAATGGATTCTGTTACTGTTTTAGATGAAGCGGTTAAATACCTCAAGTCTCTCAAAGTTGAGGTGGAACAGTTTGGAGTTGGACCATGAAGATGTAAGATGTTGCGCCAACAATTCAGTATTTCCCCAACATCGTTTGTTACTAGCCTCACTCACCATCCAAGTTATGAGAACAGGTCCTTGCTATCTGAGTAATAAATTATGACTGACATTTTACTGGTTCAGGTTATGTAAGAAAATACCATAAATAATGTTGTACTTTTAGGTTGAGCTTTACCTACAACTCAATTATTATTATGCATGCTGTTATGTTATGAATGTCCCATTAATATACATGGCCCAAGATAAATGCTTCTGGTACCTTGTCACAATGAAGTTTTATATGCTGCTGCCAAACTCCACTTTCATTTTTGAGTTGGATTTCATTTGATAGTACGCTCAGTTTGAGGTATGTTTCTCGCAAGTGTTGTATAACATGGCTGCTAAAGTTCTTGTTGACCTTTTTTTTCTTCTATATTTGATGTCATTTTCTTGTAAAAGTGTAAATTTGAAGCAACACAGATGAACGTCATGCATGCATTGTGTGTTTTAGTGGTGTTGCCCTCAATTAGTTTTGCAGTGTTAGTGGCGCACCATTGAAAAGCCTTTTTCAGTGGCCTTCCACCTTTATGCCGTTTTTGGCCCATGGCCATTCAAAATCCATTTAGCTGCATAACCGTTGGCACTCAAATTCTGAATTTTGCGCTTTCCCCCGGCATTGCTCTCAAGATAATGATTAAAGAATTAATAGATACAAATATTTTATTAGAAATTACCAAAAATACATTTTTTTGGTTCAGTTTGGTACAAGTTTTCTATAAATGTTATCAAGAAATAATAAAAATAAAATGAAAATTTGCATTAATTTATAAGAACTCTCGTTTGATTAAATAAGTTTAGAAAGGTATAAAAAGTATTTAACTTGTCAGAGAAAACCATTTTAATTTCTTCTGAGTATTCATGAATACTGAAACTGTTCCAACCTAATTAGGTTCCATTAATACAAACCATATTTGGTTATTTATTTGGTGATCTCAAGCATAAAATTCAAATAACGGATCTGATTATGCATCCTACATCCTGGTGGAGGCTTAAATTGAAGCATATTTTATTCCAAAATTGTAAATATCGTGATGAATTTCAAGGCTACAGGATTTTCCCTAGCAGTTAAAAAAGAAATGTTAGGACTATTTGGATAAAAGAAAATCTTTCTCAACTGATTAATTCAGTTTGCAAGCAGGCTAAGACGGTCAACCTGCGACAGCCATATTGATGTCGGAGGGAGTTATTCAAGCTCTGAAAAATACCCAACCAGCATTGAAACAGTAGCGTCCCAAAATTTGTATAAAGAAAAGAATTTTTCATATATCAAATTGCTGCTATATACATTTAGATTTAGATTGTAAATACAGTGGGAAGGGAAACCTCACGGCCCTTGAGCACTTGCATCCATCATATCATTTTCTCTGATGCGCTCTAGGGTTAAACATATTCTGAGGAAATAAGCTGTCGAAACTCCAGCAGAACAAGACATTTGCATAGGTTAATGCATAATTATATAGGACTCGCTCTTGATATCTGCAATACTAGCAGCATTTATATCACTAACAGTTCTTATGCATGTTCAATAAACAAGGTTATACTGCTCAATTTTTAAAGATTATTATATTCCGCATAGATGTACTATTGTGCTATGCTGGATCATCATTTACGTTCCCCTTATGAACTCTTAGTCTCTTAGGGAAACAAAATGATTGTGAACAAGTTTCATGTCAAGCTTTAAGCAATCCATGTTAACATAAAAATAGTTTTATACAGATGAAGTATAGGAGAAATTAGAATTTAGACAATGACGTAAAACAGTTTGTGTATTCTAAAATCAAAAGTTGAATACTGCATGGATAATTTAACCAAAGGAATATATAGGCACCTGATTCTGCATGCTTGTTGCTGTAGTCCAGCGTTGAGGATGATGAATTGCAATTGAACTATCGGCAACAAAAGTTATTGTACTAGATTCTTCTGGTATGCCAGCAGCTTCCGCAGGTGGTAATTCTCTCATTACCCACAGTATCACTGCTGAAGGTATTGATGAACCTGGAAGAAGGATCATATTCAGATATAAAGGAGATGAAGCCACTTAAGAGAGTAATTAGCAGTGGTACGCTATGTGAAAGTTGAATGGAGAGCATAATCCAAGTATTACATAGCAGGCTGTGTAACAGTTTCAAACACTTTTACGGAATGAATAGAAGATTCCTGCAACTGAACTAGTAACTGGTAACTAAATTAACAGCACATACCTACGAAATAATACAAAATGAGCATAAGAGAGGTGTAAGCATCATTCAGACGCTGCTGATTCCAGTTATACTGCATCTGCAATAATAAAACAATTTACATAACAAGAAAGTTCAGGAAATCTTAAACCTTTTATCAAGAAAAAAAGTAGAATTCTTGCACTCATTTAACTCATACATACAGGGATGTCAGTTAAAAGTTCTACACATGAACTTGATGTGAAGCATAGTACGGAGACAATAGTTAAACCTGCAACCTGAGAAAACTGAATCCATCAACAATGTATTTAAATTTAATAAACACACAAACATGACAGCAGAAGACTGTATATTTCTATCTCAATATATGTCAATATATTTAAAATTAAAATAAGCATATAAAGTATGCATCAGATGAAAAGTTAGATTAAGTGATGGCAGCCATGGGTGTCACAGACCACCATGCCCCTGAAAAAAAAGATTCAAAATCACAGAGGCTAAACATTGTCCAGTACTCCAGTGGAAACGAGAAATGTAGTACCTTCCACATTTCAGATGAAGGTTTCTCGGCTCTCACTTTGCTCATTTTCAAGCATAATAGAATTCCTGTTAAAAGGAAATACAAAAATCATAATAACAACAGTTGACAAAAAGAGGCACACCACAACTCACTAGGCATCATACTATGACTAACACCTTTTATAGTATAAATTCATCTAACGTTATCACAAAATGAATTTTTATTTGCAAACGGAAATTTCCACTCCATGATAAGAAGAGATTGAAACCTTAATCTATACAAAATATAAACCCTAAACCCTAAATCCATACATTATAGATTGGTGTTTCATATGTTCTATTCTGTATTATTATCCCTAACCAAGCTATATCTATATGGATGGTTTGTGGTGAGTAATAATGCTTAAAAAACATCCTTTTCAACCTGCCAACTAATCAGGGTCAAATGTTATCACAAGTGTCCTGTAACCAAGCAAGAAATGGCACTTAAATAACATTTTTGTAAGTTGTCTGAAAAGGCTATGTTGGAGGAGTGATTTCAATTCAACATTATGGTTGGGAAATCATGCAAATGATCAATATTATTAAATTTGGAAACATGGAGAACGTGCATTGGTGCAGGTTATGAGAGTTGTGCAGGTACTCATACAAGTACCTCAGGCTTACAACAAAATTAGGTTACGTATCTCACAGATAGGTGAAAGTTTCATTAATCTTTCAGTCAATCTTTCCTAAAGTACATTTTTATATTAAAATGAAGGAAGGGAAGTTGGAAGGCACAAAAAGCATGAGATTAAGATATACCTCTACCTACTTGGACAGTAGTTAGTTGTAAATAAAAACATATCTACGTTGGTGCATAATAATCCATCTTTACCCATTCCCATATTGTCCTAGCATTATATGCTTTGACTTTTGTCAAACTATTCATCATATAAAAGCCAGTTATGGAACATTACTCTCAAAATGTTGGTATAAGCTAGATACATTTTGTTGCACAATCGTAGTGAGAAACACTTAGAAGACTTCACAAATGGGTCACAGCCAACATGTAAGAAAATATGATACCACTTTCAACTCAAAACCTAAGAAGACAATAGGTTTGTGGGTATTACTCACTTATATGTTTCTCAATTTGCGCATTTCTACACAATGTGGGACTCACTCCAACTCATGTTCAAACATCAAAACACCAACAAACTCCCCTTCAGGTATGAGTCTCCACATAGTAAACATATGAATTCACTACTAGGAAGACTTTTGATACAAAGAATCATATGCACACGGGATTCACCACCAACTCCATTGTACTCATCATCTAAACCAATCACCAGGGCAAATCACCAACTTTGACCCATTGGTCAAGATTTTCTTGATATTTCTCTCACTTAGATTTTCAACAATGGTATCAAAGTCTATGGTTCAAGGTGGTCAACTTAGACAAGTATAATGAAGTTGGTGGTGGATCCTAGTGTGCAAATGATCCCTTGTATTGAAAGTCTTTCTGACAGGGCATCCATGCAATGTGTCAACTAGGTGATTGGCAATGCAAGTAAAGATCACCATTGAGTACTTGTGGACAAAATGTGGAAGGGACTCCCTTAAGATAGAGTTTGTTAGAGATCAAATATTAGTTGAAGTTCTGCATTGTGTAGAAATGAGCAAGCTGAGCCACATAGAAGTGAGATAGACCCATAAACTTGTTACCTTAAACTTTTGGTTTGATGGCAGTGTCTTGTTCTCTTATTTGTTTGGTTGGCTCGTGAACTTGGATTTCCCAACAAGTGGTCATAGCGGTTTTGATAGATTGTTACCACGTTGGATTTATTCTCAAAACCAGTTGGTATCAAGTGAAGTTGCCTAATGAGTAATGTACCCTAATAATTAAGACAGGCAATATTGGATTGCCCCACGTCTTCCTCTGCATATGCCTACCGAATTTGGAAATGCACAATAGAAACCATATGAATGCTAGAGATCCCCTTCACACACCATGGAAGCAACAACAATGCCTATCAACTTTAATAACATATTGTGAACAAAGGTAGGTCTAACTTCCTTCCAAAGGTGACATCAGGGGAGAAGAATTGCCCAAGATCTGTAAGGAGTATTCTAATCATATTCCTACCCAATTTCGGATATCTTAACACACCCCTAACAACTACGACTGAACATTTGTGCCATGATGTGTGGAGGATTAGACATTTTCAAAGATTAGGTAGCTTCTAAAAGCATATTAGATTTCATCTTAAAACTAATTGGCATTAAACTGCACCTCAGTAACTGACTTGGGCCAAGTGATCTCGAATTTTCCAACATGTACACAGTATAAACATAGTAGACATGTGTATGCCACTCTGTTTTTTTAGCAAGAATAAAGTCCTAGGTACATGTTATGTTACTATAACAGCTTTTTTGGCTATTCATGTTATTATTTGTATTTGTAAATAACTAGGAATAATAATAATCAAATACTACCTCCTTTCAGTTATAAGCAAAAAAAATCACACTTTTCTTATTCTCAAATATAAACAAATTTTAACTACTTTTACTTCATTTAATGATAATTTTCCTAAAATACCCTAACTTTAATTAATGTCTGACTTTTGGTTACACCAACATTATATGTATTTTTTTTTATGAAGACATTTTAGGAAGAATACTAATAGATTAGTAAAATTTATTGCACTTACTTTCCCTAATCTGTGTGAAGTTAGTTTTTTTTTACATGAGAGTGGAGATAATAATAAATAGAGACTTTAGAATTACACAACGTAGTATCACATGCATTTTGAGGACATAAAATCCATTTAATTGGACAAGAACAGGCCTTCTAGATAATCTCAGCTTAATACATACATATGTATCTAGGTTTTAGTACTGCTCAACATTGATGCACTTCGACAGACAAACCAAGCAAGTATATATCCACTCAAGCAAAAGAAACAAATTACATTCAAATCTACTGAAACTTAAAATGGAGAAACAGAATAGCGGTTGCTCACCATAGCAGGCTAATGCTCCTCCCAACAAAAGCATTCCAATAGCAGAAAGATCTAAATATACCTGCAAGATAATTTTGGTCACAAACCATACTTCAAAGGGTTTTTTGGAATCAACACAGCGCTGCTATAGTGCCAATACAGGTCCCAATTCAATCTTCTAGTTGGAAAACTACACTAAGCCGCTCCACTACAGCAGCCCCTGTAGGCAGGGTCCGTTTAGCTGTTATAGCAGAGCTATAGTGTGCTACTTAAAACATTGATTATAAATAACAACAGTAACCAAAGCCTTGTTCCACTAGGTATTGGCTATATGAATCAAATGATAACATTGTATTTTGTCATTAACTAAATCCTCAGCAAATCCTTTTGGATCTAAGTCCTTTTTCATGGATAGATTATAATCAAAAGCTAAAATGACAATGGCCATACCTGAGCTGCCACTTCAGAATCAATGGGATTCTTTCCTAGCCCAATCCAGATTATCACAGCAAATGCCATCATGGTAATGAAAACTAGCAATGTAACCTGGAAAATCATGAATCATCATTATATACGAAGGAAATACATTGTAAAGTAAGTTATTAGACAACAGTCATAGTAAAGAGGAAAAACGATACCACAAAATCAAAACTACATAAGAAACATTCATTGTTTCGCATACCAAAATCACAATCTTTTGCCGATTTCCAACCCGAGAAAGCCGAAGAGGAAAGCACTTTCGATGGCTATCTATGCTTGCAATGTTTGATTCATTGGATGTCTTTTCCAGCAAAGGGCTGTCACAAAAACTTCCTTCGTAGTCATCATCATCATCTGCCTGATGGCAAAGGTCAACCCTGTGAAAGAAAGCCCCAATTCAAAGAAACTAGTTCATATTTAGCTATGCAACAATAACAACAAATCATCATCCTGTAGAGATATTGAGAAATACAGGGGCCTAAAATTTGATGAAATAGACAAACATCTTCAAAGATACATTCCAAAACTCATTCAATAAAGAAATTCTTTTCATGTCAATGGTAGCAAATGTCAATGTTGTGGATATGTACTAATACTCAAGCAGCTTGAATAGCAAATTTTAGCAATCATGCTACATAAATTAATCAAAGATTCACAACTACAGTTGTAAGATGAAAAAAAGAAATAAAAGTGACGAGCACGCACAAAAGGGATGGCATCACTCCTCAAGAGTAGGGATGGTGGTTTGGACCTGACGAGCATTTGCTAAATTTACTTACAATGTAGAGATTTTACCTATTAAATGGGTTCGGGCTAGGTAATTGATTACCCATGAAAATTGTGAGGGTCCATGTGGGTCTGGGTATCACAAGAACTATATAGAGAAATAACAATACAATTTTATCTTAATTGGAACTTCTTGCCCCAAGAGTTGGAGCACATAAGGTGTGTTCATCCATCTCATTACATATATATGACATCAAGTATTTAAGCCACACTTAAACCCTACAAAACCAACTTATAAGATGAGGTTTGTATCCACTTATATAGTATAATTTGATCATATCACTAGTTGATGTGAGATCTCCAACACATGATGTTAGAACTAACAAATGATGTGGTGATTTATGTAGAGAATCTTTTCATGAATTAAATGATAATCAATCTCAGCATGCTTCATTTGTTCATGCAAAATTGGATTAGGAGGCGATGTACAATGTTGCAAAAGCCATAAGTCAATACTATTCCTTTGTATTGGACCTTGCAAAAGAAGTATGCTTATCATTCTTCCATGACCTGGATTGGACCTTGCAAAAGCATTGTGCTTTTCACTTTTCCATGAAATGAAAATACCTTTGCTAAGAGCACTATAGCCATTAGATTAGATCACCTATTAGTTGGACAACTTGTTAAAGTTCAAGTGTGAATTGGAGTCTCACATTCTATAGAAGGGAAGGGAGAAGAGAGAAATGGGCCCACAATGGTTTGCATTCTCACACATTCTTGTACAATACATTGCATTATTTTGTACCTTATTCTTGACTTCTTGCTTTCCATTCTTCACCACCAAACAATTACAAGTTTGCAACCATCATGAGTCAAAGTTGAAATCATTTGTTTTGTGCATGACTTTGTACATGTTGGTTCAAAGAGGGTGGTGGTTGCCAAAGAAAAAAATGCTCAACGGGTGTGGTGGTTGCCCAAGAGCAAAGATGCTCAACGGGTGTGGTGGTTGCCCAAGAGCAAAGATGCTCTAAGAGTGCGACAACTGCCATGGTGCAAAATGCTAAGAAGGCACTCACAATTGGTAATGAGACAAATTGATTAGAGAGCGCCCACAACTACCAAAGAATGTTGCAACAAGTATTGTTTAATCAAGAGAGAGAGAGTCAAAGTGAAATAGTTAAGCGTATTGTTCACTCCAAGAGAAAAAGTCAAGTTGACAAAGTCAGGGCCAGTGTCTCTTGGGAAAGTCATTGTCTAACAACAAATGAATGACAAAACATGTCACGGAGGATAGTACTCCTCTTATCCCATATGGTAATAATTGCTTGTAATTATGTATCTTGTACACACGAGTACTTTGATTTATAATGAAGAGATGAAATAATAAGGAACAAAATCAATAACTAATAATATAAAATATTTGCTGACATATTTCCAAATTTGATGTAATCAAATCATACCATATTTTCCTATTTAATGTAATCCAATCATATCTTTAATAGGGGTAATGTGATTAAATTTATGACCAACATAAGCATGTGGGTATGGGAACATATAATTTTACCTAGCACCTATCCATTGCCATCCCTACTAAAGAGGGTTTGCAAGTACTTGCTATAAGTAAATTTTTCTAGGAAGCTAGTTCATCAAACAAATTTAAATGTCATAACAATAAGCAAGATTACATACCAGAAGGATAAAAGAAGAAGAAATGCTGCAAAAAAAAGTACTTTGGGGAAAGCTGCAAAACAATTTTCAACAATTCAAACATTTTAATTAAGGATGAAAATATATCACAGGTGTCTAGTCAATAAAGAATGGAGGCTTACCCATAAACATGAAACCACAAGAGTGTGACCAAAAGGTCCATCCATTGCAAGCAGCAATAAGTGTCAATGCCAAATAAATGACATAACCTGAATTTTTAAATTTAGTAGTTTAGAAGGAATAAAGAGAAAACGTAGGGAGGGTTATGAATTATTGACAGCTCATATTTTATTCATCGACACATGTATTTTGTTACAAGTCTAAAACAAAACCATTCTCATATTGGACAGATGACAAAGAAGTTATCAAAAGAATATCTCTTCTGCACAGAAGAATTGTTATGCATGAAACTAAGGTGGTTTTACATTAAATTCATTGCCTAAACCCTATACTTATGATAAAGCTGTCTCAGATTATTTAGATGGCCATTGCAAGCCACCCACGATATCAGCCTTTGCAATCTTGGAAGGCCAAAAGAATGACAGACTTGCCAAGTTTTCAATTATGATCAAGGAGCATGAGCAACGAATTCACCTTGATAAAGTTATAAGGGAAAATTGGGACCCCATTTCATTGCACAATCAAATTTATCATGATCTACGAAAAGATACTCGAAGTATGTTTTCCATTAAATGCAAGATTCCAGATTTAAGTCTGCCATTCACTGCACAACAGATAAGATTGGACTAACTGTAAAAAGTCTAAGACTTTAGTACTTGACCTATACCATTTAAAGAATTTCTAATTAACATGAAATAGCATGACTTCTATTATGACTTTCTAACCCACAAGTGGATTTGGTGAAATATTTATCCTAGAAATTTAGTCTATACATACATACATACATACATGACTCTCCCTGAACAACAAAACCAGGAGGTTGCTCCATATAAATTTCTTCCTACAATTTCCCATTAAGAAAAGCATTTTTGACATCCAGGTGATAAAGAAGCCATCATTGAAGAGCTGCCATGGCTATGAATAAGCGAACATAAACCATCTTTGCTATTGGTTAAAATGTATCACCATAGTCTAAACAAAAAATTTGTGTATAATCTTTAACCACAAGACAAGCTTTTAGACAATCAATAGTGTACCATCAGGACCAACTTTGATAGCGAAAACCCACCTCCAACCAATAATAGACTTCCTAGAAGGTAAAAGAACAAGTTCCCAAGTTCCACTGGTCTGAAGAGCACTTATTATCAAGCATTGTCTGACACCAACCAGGATGAGCTAAAGCATCACCTACAGACTTTACAGACACGTAAGAAATAGACGGAAGGCAGGTATAAAAAGGTTGAGATAGTTGATGGTAGCTTAAAGCAGTATAATGTGGAGAAGGATTACGGGTAAAACGTATTCCATTACGAAAAGCAATGGGAAAATCAAGTTCAACCACTGAAGCCAGAAGATGCGGAGGATTTGGCACTAGAAGAGAGTCATTCGGTGGATGATGAGAAGCCTGACGATGACTATAAACTTGAAAAGGTGGTGGAGGCGGGAAATCTTTAGGTACACTAGACATAACAAGAGGATCAAAGACAAAAGGAATATTGTACTTAATCAGATGTAGACATAGGTGAAGATAAAAACTTAAAATAAAGACTCAATGAAAGTGACATATGCCGAAATGAAATAACGGTTAAGAGAGGGTGCGAAATATTGATATCATTTTTGAGATCTAGTGAACCATAAAAAACACATTTGTTGTGTGACCTAGCAGATAATTTATCAAGATCAGGACAAAAATTGTAAACAGAAAATGTAGACCCAAAAACTTTAAGTGGTAAGTGATGAAAAGGTTCATGAAGAAATAAAATAGAATGAGGAATTTTATTCTCTAAAACCGAAGATGACATGCGATTAATTAGATAACATGCACTAAGAACAACATCACCCAAAAATCTTTGAAGAACATCACCATAAATTAAAATAGTGTGAGTAGTTTCAACAGGATGTCTATTCTTGCACTCAGCCTCCCCATTCTGATGAGAGGTACATGAGGTTTGATGAAGAATGCCATGAGATTTTATAAAAGTGGTTAAAGAACGAGAAAAATACTCACAAGCATTATCACTGATGAGAGGTACATGAGGTTTGATGAAGAATGCCATGAGATTTTATAAAAGTGGTTAAAGAACGAGAAAAATACTCACAAGCATTATCATTGCGTAAAGTTCAAATCAAACCTCCAAATTGATTTTTAATTTTGTTATAAAAAGATTGAAATATAGAAAACACCTCAAAACAAGTTTTCATAAAAAATAACCAAGTATATCTTGAATAATCATCAATAAAAGTAAAAAAATACTGAAATCCTAAATTAGACTTAACACAACTTGATCCCCAAATGTTAGAGTGAACTAAGGCAAAATGGGATGAAGCACGTTGTGAGACATTACTAGGAAAAGAACTGAGTGTTTACCTAAATGACATGACTCACAATACAAACTACAGACTTTTGACAAACTTGGAACAAGGTGTTGCGTCTTGACAAGACTAGGATGACCTAGTTGAGCATGAAGGAGAGATGGAGAATCCATGACCCTACCAACATGTTCAATTGTTCGTAGGTGATAAAGACTATGAGACTCACATCTAGTGCCAATTATTTAAAGAAATAACACAATCAAGGGAACATATCAGACGACAAATGGATGATAAGTTGAAGGGAGACCTAGGAACATAAGCTTAACTCAACCTTACAAAACCAATTTATAAGGTCAAGTTTGCACCTATTTATATATTATGAAAAATCTTTATCTCTAGTCAATGTGGGATCTCCATCCCCCACCCTTCTCTCATGGCAAGACCCCCCAACTCGTGCGTGAGACTATATATTTATGGGTATTCCAATAGTGGCTCGATAGTGGGTGGTTTGATAAGTCTAAAAAAAACTTTTGTTAGGATAAACTCTAAATGACGCTGATACCATATTAAGAATAAAGAAATAAAAAAAATATAGGATTAATATCCCTTGTGTAAATTACACACATAGGATTGTTTATTTATAGATGAAAATAATAACAAAATAACAGAAACTATGGACTAAACATTCAACACTTTCTAAAAGTTGTAACAAGGTAATTGTCTCTGTGACAGACTTACTATCAAGTTTACCAATATGCTAAAGAATTCTGACCAAGGCCCAAGCATCATTAGTCCTTTAGCCTTTAGGGATCTAGCTGGGATTCATCCCCATCTTAAGCACCCATTCTTATGAAAAATGGAAAAGAAAATGACCAGGAGTAAGGAATACAAAGCCTTTTTTCCTTGGTAATCAAATTCTCAGTATATATAGCACTGTTAATAGCCTGACATTTCAGAACTGGTAAGTGCTTCATAGGTGTATATATTTATTTCTTTTTCACTTGAATCATACTTCTGGGATTTTGGTGACATTTCAAGAGGCATAAGGGAAAATGAATGTAAAGTATCAAACATAACTGTTATCACTCAAAATTTACACTAGTGAAAGATGTGACAAAACTACAATGGATGTTTGATAGAGAAACACTAGAAATATAGCCATCTCAGCCAAGGTATTAACCTAGAATAGAGAAAGAAAACTAAGAAGCGAAATAGGTAAAGCAGGTCAAACTGCCAAAGTATAGAGGAACTCTCATGTAAAACAAACTTGAAAATTGGCAGTACTAATGAATGGCAAGACAATTAAAAAGTCGAATTTTCTTATGAAATGATGTAGCCATGAACCAAATCTACCTAAACCCAATCACTTATGAATTTATAACAATTACTGGATAAAATATCAGAATTGGCTCCTATAGTGTAGCAAACCATGAAATGCTAAATGGCTTAAATTAATTAACCATAAATACAAGAGAGGTACAAGAGAGGAAATGATGACATAAATAACACATACAATATACTTGAACATCAAAAGTAAAATACAACTAACCCAAATTAGAAGATCCAATCAATAGATGGAACACCTGCATCACACCATATTTACATTTCATTAGAAGCTTAATATGTATAAACAAATCCTGGGGTAATAGCAAGTAAAAAAAGCCTAGAATTGAGTAGAGCATGAAAACTAAAAAACCATAAAAGTTTATATATTTATAAAAATTCAGAGACAAAAATTCCTATGAGCAACGTTATACAAATGCATAACTGCATTGCAATATTTCTATCCTTTCTTATTATAAAGGACAGCACTAACTTGAACTATTTCATAGACACTTGGACATTACATTGAAATTGTTGCATACATTCAGAATTCAACATTCTTACACAAATATCTAACACCCCAAAGCATCAACAAAATATATAAACGATGCAAGGCAGAAAGGATAAAGAAGAGCAGTTGAATTCTGCAGTGAAAGCAGCAAATATTTCCATCTAGGAATTACTAAGCACAGTAACTTCAAGTAGTCACGAAAGCACATTCTTCTAGCCTTCAATATGCACACATTAGACCAGTGACTCATATCCTAAAGCTCTAGCGAATGCTACAATGGAAATCCTCTCATATCTCGATAATTGGTATAGACATAATTCCAACAGCACTGCTATACACAGGCTACAGTACTAACCAGTAAATGGCGAATGACAACCAATCACTTAATACATTTACAACACAAACAGATTCATCTATTGAGAAAAGATCCGGTTATAGCAGAAAATTCGACAAGTAGCCTTTAAAATGCACTTACTTTTTGCCGAGTCAAACCAAGCTGCGCGTTTCTCAAGTGAATCCTCATCAACTGCAGCACCCAATTAAAAAAGAAAAAGAAAACGACAATAAGTAAACACATATAACTTAGTCTTCAGCACTTCCACTTTAGCACAGAGCTTAATATCTCAAATCAGTGTTATGGAATATCAACGAATCCCAAAAACTAAACAGAGACAAAGTGCAACCACAAAAAAGTCAACTTAAAGAGTAGCTAAAATTAAACCAATTAGCCAGACAAGCATACCACTAAAACTAACAATTGAATATTAAAAAAAAAAACGGTTCAACAAAAAGCCCTGAAAATTAAAACATCTAATAACATCAAATGATTGAATTCAGAAAACCGTCACCGCACACGATAACGGAGAAGAAACAGAAAAAAAAAGGCTCAAAATGCACGTTTATTTTATCCTCTCGAATCCAACACATTCTCTCGGTTCGGCATGTTCCAAATCGAAATTAAAGAAGAAAACCTAAATTGTGGAGCGAGAGGCAAATGCAGGAAGCAGCGTAAGGGAAAACCTGGAAGAAGGCAAGGGAAGCAACGAGGGCGTGAAGAAGAGCGAGAGCGAGATTGACAGCGAGGACTAGACGCGGAAAACAGTGAGCGTCTCTGAATCCCGACATGGCCTCGTGCGTGTGAAACAAACAAACAGCGCCTGTGTTGTTCTTTCTCCTTCTCCTCTGTTCTGCTCACTCCTCCAGATCTACGCGTATATACGCATACGCATATGCATGTGATGCGTGGGTGTATCGTATCGCATCGCAGATTCATTCACAGCATCCGCAGCACCAACAAAACGTGACACACTTAGCTGATTTAGTGGAGGGGCATCCATTAGAAACAAAATTAAATAAAATATAAAAGTTAAAAATAAATATACTAATTAATTAATTAATAATATAAGGTGAACCCACCCTACGAATTATGGTCGTGGTGAGAAAGCAAAGACCACTTCTTTCTCTGCTTCTTTTCTGTCACACACTGCACATAAACATTCTCTCTTTTTTAGGGTTTTTTTTAAATAAAATAAAACCCTTTCCTTCAGTTGACTTTCTGCTTTGACTCTTGAGTCATGATCTCACGTGTGTATTGGCTTTTAAATAATTTTGTTTTGCAATTAATAGCTATTTATTTGCTTGATTAATTCATTAATTGTGTTCATCTCCCCACCCTCCCTTTTGGTCCTACAATTGGAGGGCTAAGTGGCCCTTGCTCACTCATAATAGGTTTAAGATTAAGGAAATTCTATTGTATAAAAAGGGTTAAATATATTTTTACTCCATCATAATTTTTTTATGATATTTCATATTTTTTAATTTTTTTTATCTTTAAGAGTTCGTGTGTGGGATAACATATTATGGGTGCCGATAAGAGTCTGATAGCGGGTGACTTGATAAATCCAATAAATACTTGTTAGGATAGTCTCGAAAATGGCTCTGATACCATATTACGAAGTGGATTTAAGTCTAACTCAACCCCATAAAACCAGCTCATGGAGTGAGGTTTACACTCACTTATATACAATGAAATGTCTTAATCTCTAGTTGATGTGAGATCTCTAACATTCATAAGAATAAACTTAAAATTGATAAAAAATACTTTAAAAAAAAATTCATGTTAATAAAGAAATATTTTTATAAATACTTTTTTTTGAAAGAATTTCTTCATAAAAAAATATAGCAGCAGGCTAATTTAGTCACTTGCGCCTATAAAATAAAATAAAATTCAAGTACATCACATCCAAGTGTTAATAATTCCACCTTTTCTACACTTACCAAATTTTTGCTGTGAATGTAGTAATGGGAGAAAGAAGATTATATATATACACACAAGTGGAGCACATGCGTTATCATGAACTAAAAATTACTATTTATATTATTATTTTTATATTTAATATATGTAATTTAATACCAGAAATTTTAGAAAAACTGTATAAATTTGTATGAAAAAATAAGTGTAAATTTTATAAAGTAATTGAAGTGTGTGCCTTTACTTTTAGTATGTAAGTTGTTTATTTTTTTTTTAAATTTTAAAATATGTTAAGATAAAATAGGAATAAGAGATATATCATAAAACGAAAATAGATATATTGTTATATATGTAATAGATAGATTTTGGATATATTTTAAAATGTTAAGAACTATTTATATTTAATTGTTTTTGCTAAAACAAATCTCATGAAATAGTAAAATGTAAGAAGAATCATTATTAATTTAAATTAATTTAGGTTTAATATGTTACATGTTAATTTTTTTTCATATAAATCAATATAAACAATTTAAAATGTATACATTAAATCAATTTAATTAAGGTTAAAAGATTAATAATTCACATGCTAATAAACTTATTCACTTTCAAATAACTTTAATTTTAGATTGATTCCATAATATGTTGGAGGTCCCACATCGACTAGAGATTTGTATAATTCATTCTTTATAGGTGTTTGCAAACCTCACCTCATAAGTCGATTTTATGAGGTTGAGTTAGACTTAAAGTTCATTTTTAATCTAGTATCAGAGCCAAGTCCGAACTAGTTGAATACTTGTATTAGGAATTCCTTGAATAGAGTCATTGCATGTAAATATACATATGTAAAAGTATTATATAAATGACAAATATTTTTTCAAAAAAAAAAACAACTATACATGTTGTAAAACATAAAATACCAACACATGGAGTATCGTGAATTTCCCTTCCTAAAACATATAATATAGAAAAGAAAATGTTATATACTTAGAACAATATATCTCTAACAAGAAGGAACATAAACATCCTACACAAGTTAGTTTTCATATAAAAGGTAGAAATATTTCTCCCTTTTTGGTTGCGAAAAATTATTATTACTGAAATTACCTTTATCTGCAATGACATCAACAAATATAATTAATATCTACAAAATATTACTAAGACTACATTGTATATAGGTTAGTACTGATTTAACTAACCCTATAATAGAATGTCATAAAAATCTTAAATAACTAATAGAATAATCATTTAATAATAACAATAAATACTTTTAACTACAAAAGATTCTATTAAACACTTCAATATTGTATATTAGATGATCTACCAATGTAAAACAACACTTAATGCACCCTTGTAGATGAATCAAACATCAACATACCCTTTACCCTTTAAGTACCTTAAAATACGCTTCACCATTTGCTAGTGTTCATTACCTAAATTCATCATGTACTTACTCACCAAACTAATTGCTTGAGCAAGGTCTAGTTTAATGCACAACATCACACATATTATAAAAAAAGTAAGCTAGCATAAGGAACATGGAACATGTATTCCTTATGATAGAGTAGTATTAGCTACAGGTAGATGAATGGACGATGTCGATAGAGTAACAACTGATTGGCACCACTCATGTCAAAATGGTTAAAGACCTTTTGATGTATTGCTATTGACATAGAAAAAACTTATTCTGAGCATGATATCATTTGACCTCTATGCCTAGAATTTGAACAACATTCCCTAAATCCTTCATCTTAAACTCATTGTCTAATAGTGTGAAAAATAGGTCAAATGCACAAGAAGGGAGGTTAAATTGTGTATTAAATTTTTTTTGTTCACAAGAACAACATCTGATATAATGATCGAAAAGAGTTTTAGTTGATGGACTTATTATCAAGATATTTTTGCAAATTTTGTTTAAAAAGAAACTCCTTCTTTGTCTAGTTAGATAACAATTTGATAATATGTAATTTGAAAGAGTCAAAGAGAAGAAAGACTTTTATATTAGTTTGTCTATAACTGAAACTATCTAGTTCTTGATCAACACTATCAAATTCCACTAAATAGGATATCTTCTATTTATAGAGGTTATGAAAGATAGTCATTGCAAATTTTTTATAGTTGTAGTGAATCTTGATAAGTGTTTTGTTCATCAAGTTGCATATGATATTGTAGGCAATAAGGGTTGCAATAAATTCTCTTCTTGCAACATTTGATGTAAACTTTATCTTGAAGAAACATTTTAATACTTAACATAACTTACATAACTTATGGGACCTAGGTCAAATAACTTTTGTGTAAAAGACGTTGTACAAGGTGAATGATCTATGCATAGCAATTGTGACACATTCTTTGAGAGACCATTTCTTGCGAGATTTTCTTGGTGGTTAGATGAAATAACATTTTGAGAAATACTACTTAAAGACTTATAAATGTTTTACTATGTTTTGAAAAGTTTCGATTAAACAAAAAAGACTCTCTGTGGTAGAGAGATTTGAAGGTGATATGGAAGTTGAAAGATTGGGGTATGAATTTCGAAGATCATTTTAAGTGGGAAGTTGGTAATGGAAAGTCTATTAATTTATGGGAGGACATGTGGGTGGGTAATGATGCCTTAAAGAGAAAATTTCAAAGGCTCTTTTCTCTTAGTGTTTTTAAAGAAGCTTTGTTGGATTGTTATGAGACTTAGGTTAACAATGTTTGGGTGTGGAATTTGGGTTGGAGAAGGAGCCTGTTTGATTGAGAGAAGAATTAGGTCAGTCAACTTCTGGAGGTGGTCCATGACTTAGTTCTTAATTTGGAAAAAGCTGATAAGTGGGTCCGGAAAGATGACACATGTTTAGAATTTTCTGTTAAGTCAACTTACGTTATTCTAAAAGGAGATTTCGAAAGGGATCATTTGTTGTTGTTTAAGGCCTTTGGAGGATTAAAACTTTACCTTCAACTCTTTTTGTTTCCTGGAGGGTGTTGGAAAATAATATTGCTACTAAAGTTAATTTGATTCAGTGTGGGGTTGTGGTTGAAAGTATCTCGTGTTGCTTTTGCAGGAAAAAAGAGGATAATTTATTTCATCCATTTTTTGGGTTGTTGATTCACCTAGTTAGAGTGGAGTCTCTGCTATGTGTGGTTAGGGTTGAAGTTAGATGATTCTATTAATCCTCATTCTCATTTCTTGCAGTTCAACCTGTGTAATGCACCAAATTATGTTAATTTGTCCTTGGGGAATGTTTGTTTTGTGGTGATTAGTGAAATTTGGTGTCTTAAGAATAAGGTCATTTTTAAAGATGAAGTGACGAATCATTCAAAGAATTTTTCTTTGATTCAACTGAAAGTTGATCTTGGATTTCTTCTAAAATTCCCTCCGCTTGTTTTTCTTATTCAGATTGATGTCTTGAACCTTTGGTTTGTTTATACTCGATTTAGCTCTGGTTTTAGCTTGTTTGTTTTTGGATTTGGGGCTACTTTTTTTAGAGTAGTTTCGGATGACTTTAGAGTAGTTTGGATGGTTTTATGTTGGTTGGTTGTTTTGGTTTGTTGTATAAAGATTGAATCATCCTAAAGTCACTCATATTTATTTATTCATTGTTGCTTATAAAAAAAAATAGTATTGTGAAGTGTTGAAGCTTACATGTCTTAACATTTGTCTAAACTCAAGTTTACTAGACAAAGATATATATGCAAGATATTTTTGTGTCCATGGTTATCAGAAAAAACAACTGCTCTACCGAGATCTGATACTTAGAAACAAATATACTTTTATGTTTTATAAATACTTAATCAAAATCACTTAAGGAAATGTTAGTTTTGTTGATATTTTCCCTAGTAGAAGGTCACATGTTTAGTCATTCATCTTTGTTCATTGGCGTGAAGTATGGCTATTGGAAGTAAAAGATGATTAATTTCTTTGAGTCATGTCATGTGGACATGTTGGGAATGACAACCACGTTCCACTAGATGGCAAATAAAATCCTATTATTACCAGATCAATACAAGAGCACATAACTTTCTTATGTTTGTCAGCTTTAAAGGTGAATACATGAAGATTGATGCGTTCGAGTTTATAAGTAGATGTGGGACAAGTTAGGTATCACATACGAGGGTTCTAAAGAAGTCAAAAGAAATGAACTTAGTTCTTTGACTCATCTGTAAGAGGTGTTAACATAATGAAATCACCAACTCATGTTCTACAGGTTCCAAGTTAGTCTCAATGAACTTCGTTCCTTGGGAAGAGTCTTGAGAATTATGACCTTATCATAAATTATGAGAACTTTGTCGACTTCATGGAGATATTTAATCAAGAAACAACCTTAAAAATATATAAAGAATTCAAGACATTACTTTAATTAATATCCTTAAGTTCATGAGGAGTTGCTCAGTGCCATGCTCATAAAAGAAAATTCAAATCCTTAACCTCAAAAGCAGAAGAAGATCTAACTTACTAAAGGGTTAATACTCAAAAGCAGAAGAAGATCTAACTTACTAAAGCGTTGGAAACAGTAGATGATTCATTGATCAAACTCTAAAAAGTCAATATGAAGAAGAGTTCTCTTTCCTAACTCATAAGTTCAAGAAGATACTAAAAAACACAAAGAATTTAGTAAATGAAAGAAGTTCACTATAAAGTAGTTAAAGAACGTAAAATGAAAGTTGTTTGCTATGAATGTAACAAACCAAGACATTACAAGTCAGAGTGTCCTAAAAAAGAGTTTGATAAGAAAAGAATTTTTTTCAAGAAGAAAAATCTCATGTATGCTTGAGAAGACCTTAATCTCTTCGATTCAGAAGATAAGAAAGAAGAGGGATCCTTCATCTGTCTCATGACAAACATACCAATTGATTTCTCATCACTCTGATGATGTGGTATGCTCAATGGCAACAAAAAGGCCTTGTCATTGTTTGTGCTCTTGAACACTTCAGAGAATGTTCAAGGGGACATGCATTTGGGGCTATTCTACAACTCGTTTAGAGTGATTAAGAGAGTTCATAATAACCGTTCACCAACATCTACTGTTGGCCTTTTACTCCACGTAGAAGAATGATATAGACGAATGAGTCTATAGATAAAAGATTAGCTTGTTTCCTCTCCTGATATGTCCTTCTTCTTCCATGGTCAACTTGCACAACTTCTCATGGTGGCTATGATACTAAACAACTTAAAATATTTTGAGTTGAGGTGTAGAGGTGTCATGTTGTTGAGTTAGCGGTTGTTTGTGAATGGGTTAGGGATGAGTTCAAAAATACTCTGAGATGGTTCATGAGTTATTTGTGGGGTGATTGGGTTGGTGGAGCTTCTTAAAGAGTTGGAGTTGGTTTTTTGGGCCATAGAGGTTCTCTAAAACTAGTGTTGCTGGCGCAACTGAAGTAATAACTTCAACAAATTATGGAAGAGATGGCACAATTAATGTAAATGTCTGAAAATTTTGGCATATCTTACACAACATTTGATCAGCTGAGAATAAAGCCATCTGGTCTAACTACTTGATTTAGCATTCTTCATGGTCTCTCAACAGGGTTTGAACCATATTGAAAGTTGCAAAAATGGGATAGTGGGAGCAAGAATGACCATGGGCATCAGAGAGAGTTTTAGGTTTAGGGTTTAATTAGTTTTATGCTTTGATGTTATGTCTTGCTCATATACAAGTTTGTTAAGACGTTAACTCTTATAATATCATTTTCTCTTGTTTATTAGTTCAACCATTTTGTTATGCATATTGAACAGCTTAAATTAAAATCTTATAAAAATCTCTCTATTTCATATATGAAATAAAACACTAACAATAATCGTGTCGTCTAATCAAACTCTAATATTTATATTTTTTTATAAAATAAAAAAAACGTAGCCACTAGATAGATAACATTAAACTTTAAAGTGACTTTACTCATTAAAAAAGTTTGGAAAGTTATTATAATTTACACGTCTATAAAAATCTAGTAATTAGATTTATCTTCATACATTAAATATTGTATTAGATTTATTTCCACACTAATCTTGTATACAATAGATATTATTATTTCATCGATAGAAGATTGAAATTTGACTTAATTATAAAGACTGTTTTAGATGAAAAAAACTACTTTTTTTTGAACGATTATCACATTTAAATAATTTTCACCTTTAATCAAGCAATAACCTCTATAAAATATGGACAATGGCAGATTTATATAAAATCTCTTACAAATTACATAGTTAATAATTTATGCTACAAAATCAATATGAACTTCAATTACTCTCTTTTGTTTTATTATCTGCCCCCAACAAAAGATTCCTTCAGTTCACTTTTTGTTAGCAAACTATTGATTAGTTATATTTATTTATCATTTATAGAGATTAGAAAATTGAATGAAAACAAAACACGAATCCATGAATCTTCAAGCAAATTTATTACATGATATATAGGTTCAAATATATCACAGGTAAAACAAAATAAGCACGTCTTTCACCATGATTTAGCATAAAAGATACTACTGCAAGAATTCAAGTATTAAACATAACTGTAATGATGCTAACAACAAATCTCAGAACTAGCCTTGCTCATCAAGACCATTGAAATGTAGGAAAAGAAAAATCATCTTTCATGTCAGTTTCAATGTCTATAAACGGATTAGTCTCTTGCTGTTGATTCAAAGGGGAGGAAGAAAAAAGAGAACCACTCTCATTTCCACCAACATTCTCATTACCTGCATCACAGAAAAGAGTCATTATCTCAACATTGATTTCAATCAGAAAGGCCAAAGTCACCATAACTACCTCTTATTCCGATATTCTCGTTATTTGCATTGTGTAGAAATGAGTTATCTCCTTGGGATTGATTTGAAAATGATGAGAAGACACGAGTACTACTGGTACTTCCATTTGCATCAATAGGGTTAAGTCCTTGCACTTGTTTTTCAGGAAAAGAAGCAAAAGCAGATTTGCCACTATCATTTGGATCATCAACAAAAAAACTGTATCCACGATAAAGATTTTTGCGAGGATAAACAATATCAAATAAATCTTCCCTACGTTCACCATATGGAAAATATTTGAATTCTTTCCCTTCCTCTATGGGACTAAAAGAAATATCAGGAAGAATACTTTCAGTTGCAGCAGTTCCACAAGCTTCATTATTATTAGCACCAAAGACAACTTCAGATATGCTACTTCCTCTTGTGTAATTAGGGCAAAAGTTGAATCCAGTCACTTGATTTGGGGGAGCTAAAACAACACCACCACCAAAATGTTATCACTTTCCATGATGAAATCATTAATCAATGCAAACAACAAATAAGAATAATGATAAAAGCCCTTACCATGATGAGAAGACCTATCTTTCTCTCCACGCTTGATAGAAAGTTCATTTTCCAGTTTCTGTTTGAGTTCCATCAAAGAAGCCCTCATTTCTTTGGCTTGTTCACGATTAAGATCTTTGGCCTCCCACCAACCATGGGCATTTCTTGTCTTGAGAATCTCTGTAAGTTCTTTCTCTCGTTCTTCCTCATAGTGCATTTGATCTGTAAGTGTCTTATTTTTTGCACAGAGTTCATCTATCTCTACTTTTGTTTGATTCTCCACAAGCTGATTAATGACATCTTCTGAAGGGTTTTGTTTATCCTTGGAAACTGTCATCGCTTGGCGAGAAGGTTCCCCATAACTAAACCAATTTCCAGATGAAGTATGCATGAGTATATCAACTTTTGCTCCACAAAGAGTTGATAACTCACTGGCTTTCTTGTGAATGTCACGTTTTCTTTTGGTGAAAGTGATGAGGAGATCCCTATTATTCTCAATCTTCTTAATCTCTCGTTTTTTTTTCTGTTTGATCATTTTCCCTTCCATTCTCACTGATAGAACAAAGGAAGGAAGCTATGCAGTGATGAACCTCTTTGTATCTGGTTTGGAGCTGTGATGCTAATAGAGAGAAACAAAATGTAGGTAATTAGTGCAATATTCATAATATAATTAAATATTATGTGTTTCATACATTTGATTTATTTTCTTAATTTTGGTATACTTGTACATTTTCTAATAATTGTTCAATTTTCCAATAATAGAGATTCATAATTCATTTTTACTCATGTATATAAAATGTCAAATTAATAAAGAAAATTAATGTCTCAAGAAAATTTAAGTGTATATGCATGCATGGCTAGGATTATTTTTATATGAATTTTAAATATTTAATGGTTTGATTGGCCAAAAATCAATGATAATACAATAGTACAACGTAAGGAAACATATAATTTAAGTATTTTTGAGGATATTAAACCGTATAAATGAATAAAAAATATTAATTTATTACCTTTACTGTTTACCTTTATTATTTAAAAAGCCATATTCCTATATCGTTTTGTATTTTGATAGTAGAATATATTTGTTTCAGATAAATAAGGTAAAACAATAAATATATAATGTAAGTATTGAAAGGATATAAACTAGACTATGAGAAGAAAAAAAAATGAACACATTCATTTGTTAACTAATTTGTATGAATTTAATTTCTTCATTTTCTATAAATTTTATGCTTCTCTTTATTTTTTATTAAATCAAGTTTTTGTATTGATAATTTTACACTAAATTTTCTTTTATTAAATATCAACTAATTTAGAGACAAAAAAAAAACATGTAAAATTAAGTTAAATACTATTTTATTAACTAAAAAATTATTGGTATTTAAAGTAAATTTTATTTTTAATAAAAAATTATAAAATAATTTCTAAAATGATATATAACATTAGTTATCAAAGTTTTAGCTACTAATTACTTTAAATTCTAAATCAGTCTTTAATTAAATTAATGATTAATTTAGAATCTAAAATAGTTAGTAGCTAAAATCTTAGTAACTAATGTTAGATATCAATTTAGAGATTACTTTATCAATTTTTATTAATAATAAAATTTATTTTATATATCAATAATTTTTAGTTTATAAAATATTATATAATATACAATGATTAATATTTTTGTCTTTAAAATTAACATCTAGTTCTTGACCAATAAGTAAATGTCAACTAGATAGACTAATGCTACAAAGTACATTAAAGTACTCTTTGGGCTCGTAGCCACTCTTAACCCCTTGAGTATTCTTATTCAGTCTATTATTGACTTAACAAGTATTATTTGGGCTCGTAGTCACTCCTGACTAACCTCTTGAGTATTATTTGCTTAACAACCACTTTCGACTAAAGTCTTAAGGTTTGGTGTTTCAATGATCAATAAGATCATTAGGTCTAATTACTAGGGATGATTGTGTCTAATGGTTTCTCTCATAGTTCAGATAAAGTGTTTGCTCTCAATGGAGGGATTACATCTTTCAAGGAATACAAAGGTACGCTCACTCTCCTAGATAACTAGACTAACACTCTTAGTATTTTCCATAATGTTATTCAAGACATGTATTTTGGCAACATTCATGCTTTAAGCTTTGAGATCCTTTTCTAAAGCTTTTGAGAATTGCTTTAGATTTGAACAATCACTACAACAATTATTACTTTAGGCAACAACATAAAACCGTGATCTGAAGCATAAAAACCGTGGCCTGAAGTTTAGACAACGGTTTTTGAGTCGTGGTCCAAGTGAGCGTGGCCGTTTGTAATAGGCCACGGTTTTTATAAAGACAACAATTATAAAACCGTTGCCTAAAATCTTTACAACAACCACAATTCCAAAAGCGTTGCTTAAAGTATTGATAAAAACAACAATACATTTTTTTAGTTTTAGAGGAATTACTCATACAAAAAGTTCAGGTTGGAAAGAATAAATATTGAAAGATAATGTATATTGAAATA
>Ga0123342_1002477_pt1 | contig 30675 bp, 18 predicted proteins | sample Turbeawhitnodule_FD_89960 | JGI IMG/M metagenome (GOLD analysis project Ga0123342, IMG submission 89960) | Root nodule microbial communities of legume samples collected from Mexico - Turtle bean Mexico white nodule | ecosystem: Host-associated > Plants > Roots > Nodule | place: Mexico: Nepantla... | reverse complement strand
TGTTGTTATATTTAGCGAATATTGTACTCGATAATTCACTGTTCTTTGTGGGATCGATATCCGTCCTTAGGGACAATTATTACTTCTGACAAACGCGGTGCACTTGCCGTAAAAAGTCATCAAAAAGCACGAGGAATCTATTCAACATTTATTTTTTTGAATGTTCTAATTCTTTGCATATTTGGAGTTGGGTTCGGAAGATTTTTCTTACTTCTCATTGCTCTAATAAGTATGATCTTCTTTCTTTTATTAAGAGTGATGGTAGTCCTTTGGTTAAATTGATTAAGTTTGTTGTGATAAATTTTTCTATTTGGATGATATGGCGCATGAGGAATTATGCTATTTCAGTAATTAAAGATTTAACTTGTCTAGTGGGAAATTCGTCTAAAGCTTTAATGAAGAATAAGATGTTGGATTTCAACGTGATTAAGTTTTTTTGTATTAATATTTGTACTGGTAAAGTTCTTCGTCCTCCACCTATTCGATGGGAGTTTCCTTCACCATGTTAGGTTAAAATTAACACTGATGGGGCTGTTAGGGGATTTCATGGTCTTGCTACTTGTGGAGGTATTTTCTATGGGAGTATGGGGAAGTTTATTGGTGTTTTCTCTGCGTTTCTTGAAGTTCAGACTATTATGCTTGCTAAGATTTATGGAGTTATACATGCTATCGAGAAAACTCAAAAGATGAGGCTTACTAATGTATGGCTTGAATGTGATTCTGCATTGGTTTATGTTGCGTTTACTGCTAGGACTAGTGTTTCGTGGATGTTTCGTAATTGATGTTATACTTGTCTTAATTATTGTGAGAAAATCAGGTTTATGGTTACTCATATTTTTCATGAAGGGAATGTGTGTACTGATAGGTTGGCTAATTTAGATTTTTTTTCATAGAAAATCATTTCATTGGTATAATAGGTTTTCATCTAATTTGTTCTTAGAATTCTTTATGAATATGTATAGTCTACCAATATATCGTTTTTTTTAACATATGGGTTTTGGTCTAGTCCATTCATATTTTTTTGTATTTTTTGAATAATTTTTCTTTTTCATGTGAGGGCAGATGATTATTGTTACTTGAAATGTTAGCCTAACTGAGATCTCAAGTTGCATAATGATGTCTAACATGAAAGCTTTTATAAAAAATAAAAATATATAACTATTTTTTACTTAGCATTAAATATTTTTATTAAATAATATAACTTTATTAAAAACTATTAATTATATTATATTTAATAAATATAGTATATTTAATTGTGTTCATAATTTTCAAAATAAAAAGTAAGAATTTTTATAAAATTTTACTTCAAATATATTTTATATATTTTGTTTGATCAAAGTCCATATATCTTTTAATTTTGTTTTGTTTTTAAATAATAAAGTATAAAATATTTTTTTATAAGTATCAAGTCTTGTCACACGCAATCAAGTCTTGTCACACGCAAGTGTATAAATATTTTTTAATTATGTGTTTCGTCTCATCTCGTCTTACTTAGTACTCTTAATTTGATAAATTATTTTTGAAAAAACAATAAATATACTTCGTCTAACAGATGATAAACTTTAAATATTTTATAATACACAACAAACACTTATTAATCACTAATTTTAGCTAACAATATAAAACTGTGACATAAAACATAAAGATCGTGGTTTAAATTTTAAGCAATAGTTTAGTCTCGATTTTCCAGCCATGGATATATTGACCTAAATAGGTCACATTGTTAACATTTAACTTTTCTTTAGGAATTTTTTTTAAGTGTTATATTTATATTTAGTCCACAGTTATTTAATTGTGATAATTACCTTTAGATAATTGTGCTTATTCTTTCATACTATATTTATATTATAATTATTTTTATTATTGTTATTGTTATTAACAATATGTTAAAAAAAATCAAAATAAAATCTTAGGACATAAAACTTATAATCATTACACCAAACAAATTATGTGATTATATTATAATTATTATTATATTTATAATGATTATTATAATTATTATTATTATGATAATTATTATGTATATTATTATTATTTTTGTAATTAATATTAATATTATTATTAATAACAATAACAATATTAATGGTAATATTAATAATATTAATGATGATAAGAATATCAATATAGATAATACTAATGATAATAATAATATAGTAATAATATTAATAATTTAGATTTCGATTTATAAACTAGTGGAAACTTGTGATTTAGATTTGAAAATGTGTTGAAAAATGAAAAGCAAATCAAAACTTATAGTATATTTAGAATCCGAAAGCAAAATATATTTTTTAAAATTTTATCAGTGGATTAGTTCAATGTGATTTAAAATATTCATAATTTAAAAAACGTGAGTTAAACTAACCATGTTTTCATAATCGTTGTCTGTATAAAATTATATAACTTTAATGAAATATAGTTTAAAATACTCATAATTAAATGCCACTTTTCTTTATTTTAGGCCATACATTTTTATGTGATTTATTATTTTTTAAAGCCGGTTACCACAAACTGCGCATTAAACATCCATGATTCAAAAAATATGATTTTATTATAAGTGTTGTATTTTTCACTTTTAGGCCACATTTATATACCTGTGACTACTTTTAGGTCATGGTTTTGTTGTTTAACCCACACATTCTAAAAACAACACTTAAACAAATATGGTATAAATAATAAACATTTTCATAACACATGGTCTTTGATAGTCCTTAAACCACACTTGCAAAATCATTACATTTTTTTATGTTTAGGCAACGATTATATACGTGTGACCTAGTTCAGTGATACCTAAAGTAAAAAATGGTGTAGTGAGTATTTATTCGTTGTATGTAGGGAATGTTCGTCTCTTCGTTTCTCTTAAGTGGATATCACAATAATATGTCTACATCAAGATCTTTTGAAGGGCATACTTAAAGTTGATCCACACAAACAAATTTTATGAAAAAGCATAATATCAATGTTGTGGAGTCATTCAGATGCTTTTTTGCTGAAGAGGAAAGAAACAACCTGCCTAAGTGTGATAAGTCGTGTCATGTACCAGATAAGTTGCGTAAAGAGGTCACATGCACTTAATGTTACATGAAGAGCATTTAATGTGTCTACGTTCTTGAATGTGATTAAATGATAACTGAAGAAGATGAAAGGGTTGTAAATCTCACTAACAACTCTAAAAGGATTTGCAATGCATCGTTTCTTCCTAACTCTATATATGTAAAAGTGGTTGACAATGTTAACAACGCTTATAAAATTTGTTCTAAATGCTTTCAAACAATTTTAAGCATTCTTTTAATGAGAAAGAACATTATTTGTATTCATATTTATTTTCATCTTAGGAGGTTAATCTTTTTTTTTTTAGCAAAACTTTATAACCTATCGTATCAAAACATTTGTTTAACAAAGGGTTTTAACCGAAAAAAAAACAAAGCAACATGTTACATTATGCATTTTATGTAATTAAGTGCTTCTACTTATAGGCCTTGTGAATAAGACCATTGACCACTTTTGCATGCAACTTTTCTATTCAAGTTTGCTTGAGTTATTAGGTTTTTAGCAAAGAGATTTGTTGAATGCACATAATTTGGTACATAAAAAATTAAGATTTAATAAACTATATTGTTTCGTTGAGATCACGTCGTGATGGTGAATTACAACATACGAGGTATTTTTTTACTTTGAAACTCGGAACTCCATCATGATTTTTATTTACTTTGAAACTCGGAACTCCAACATACAAGGGAGAAGGTGTATTTAAATTTCCTTTGGCTTTTATTTCTAAGCGATGTGAAACTATTGAGCGTACCAAAACAAGCCCCTCGTCCCCCCCCCCCCCCCCACCCACACAAGGGGAAGAGGTTATTTTAATTTCCTCTGGGTTTTTTTTTCAACCGGGGGGAACCCTTTTGCCCCCCCCAAAAACGCCCCCCCCCCCCCCCCCCCCCCCAATCAAGGCCGAAGGGGAACGATGGTTCATCTTTGGAACAAACTTTTCAATCCCAAAAGACAACACCAATGTTCTGACCTGAAGTCCATTAAGATAACATCATTATGATCAATAATTGCATTTGTTCTTAAAAGCCTCCGTAGAAGGTTAAGGGAGGAAGGTGTATTTAGGTTGTCATTGGTTCTTCAATCGAGGTCTAACGGGAATGAGAGTTCGTTTTTTAAATGGTTCGACCTCAAGTCCATTGAGATAAGATATTTAAGGTTAATCACTCTTCCAAAGTATTGTTTGTTTTGGAGTTTAGAGATCCATAATGATTTTATCCTTAAGAAGTTTTAAAGGGTTAAAGAGGAAGACATATTTAAGTTGTCATTGGCCTAAACATGATTTTATCCTTAAAAGGCATTTTAAAAGATTAAATTTTGATAATGTCATTTTTATATGGAATATGCTATGTAACTCTTTTTTCATAATAAAGAATTAAACATGTTATAAATTAATGAATATTTGATAAATATATTATTTTTATTAAATGTAACATAACTAATGTTATAATTATATATAGTATTAACTGATATATTTATTAAATACTATAATAAATAAATATAACTGATTTTTAAGGTCAATCACTCTTCTAAAGTATTGTTTGTTTTGGAGTTTGGTGATCCATCATGATTTTATCCTTAAAATCATTTTTAAAGGGTTAAAGAGGAAGACTTATTTAAGTTGTCTTTGGCTTATACACTACACAAAAATCATGAAATAGAAACCAATTTTTAGATACCAAAAATAATTAGTTGTTATAGTGACTAAATTAAAGACCATTGTAGAGACTAAAATAATTTTGGTTTATAAATTAGTTTCTATTATTGGTAAATGGTTTCTAAATCGGTGTCAAATAGCAACCAAAGTTTTTGCTATCAATTATTTAGATTCTAAATTTGGTAGCAAAAACTTTGGTTTCTAATTAGACATCAATTTAGAAACCATTTAACAATAATAGAAACTAATTTAGAAACCAAAATTTTGTTAGTCTCTAAAACAGTCTCTAATTTAGTCAATATAACAACTAATTATTTTTTTTTCTCTAAAAATTGTTATCTATTTCATGATTTTCTTGCACTTAGACATTTTAAAGGATTAAATTATGATAATATCATCTTTTATATGAAAATGTACTATGTAACTCCTTTTTCATAATAAAGAATTGAACATGATAAAAATAATGAACATTTGATAAATATATTATTATTATTAAATGTAACATAATTAATGTTATAAATATATATAGTATTAACTGATATATTTATTAAATACTATTATAAATAAATATAACTGATTTTTAGTTAACATTAAATATATTTAATAAATAATATAACTTTATTAAAAACTCTATTAATTATTATATTTAATAAAGATAATATATTTAAATTTGTTTACAATTTCCAAAATAAAAGGTTAACAATTTCTATAAAATTTAACTTCAAATATAATATATATATATATATATATATATATATATATTTAGTTAGATCAAAGTCAACGTATGATTTAATTTAGTTTTTATTTTGTGTTTAAATAATAAAAAAGTATTAAACATATTTTTCTATATAAATACCTATCACATGCAAGTGTGTAAATATTTTTTTATTGTGTGTTTCGTCTATACAAAGTCTTACTTACATTATAAGAAAATCATGAAATAGAAATTAATTTTAGAGACAAAAAATAATTAGTTTCTATAGTGACTAAATTAGAGACCATTTTAGAAACTAAAAAAAACATTTTGTTTCTAAATTAGTTTTTATTATTGTTAAATAATTTATAAATTGGTATCTAATTAGCTACCAAGGTTTTAACTACCAATTATTTAAATTCTAAATTTGGTAGCAAAAACTTTGTTAGCTAATTAGATATCAGTTTAGAAACCATTTAACAATAGTAGAAACTAATTTAGAAATCAAAAGTTTTTTTAATTTCTAAAATGATCTCTAATTTAGTCACTATAGCAACTAATTTATTTACTTGTAGTATTAGTACTTTTTGTTCCATATATTTTTGTTCGGACAAACAATAAATATACACGTCTAACCGATGATAAATCTTACACATGTTATAGTTAATATAAACACATCAAATAATTAAAAATCACTACAACAAATATCACTTTAGACAATAACAAATTTTTTTTACCTAAAACATAAAAATCGTAACATAAACTTTAAACATGAGTTTTACCACGATTTTCCAACCATATAGTATGTTGCCCTGAATAGGTCACACTTTCTAACTTTTTTTAAGTGTTGTATTTACATTTAGGTCATAATTATTTAATTGTGACAATTGCATATAAATAATTGTGACTTTTTATTTCATACTATATTTATATTATCATTATTTTTATTATTGTTATTATTATTAATGTTATTTTTATTAATAATAATAATAATAATAATTTTGATTTTACTTTATAAACTAGTAAAAACTTGTGATTTAGATTTGTAAACGTGTTGGAGAATGAAAAAATAAATTAAAAGTTATTGTATATTTGGATTCCAAAGCATAATTTTTATTTTTTTAAATTTTATCAATGGATTAATTAAATGTGGTTTAAAATATCCACAATTTTAAAAACAAAATAAAGTAGCCATGTTTTAATAATCGTTGCCTATATGAAATGTAACTTTAATTAAATATGACTTGAAATACTCACAATTAAATGTCACTTTTTTTATTTTAGGCGACACACCTTTATGTGATTTATTCTTTTTTTATTTTAGGCCTAAATATCCATGATCGTAAAAACATAGTTTTATTACAAGTGTTGTATCTGACACCTTTAGACCACATTTATTTGCTTGTGGCCACTTTTAGGTCATGATTTTATTGTTTAGTCCACACATTTTAAAGACAACACTTAAACAAATGTAGTATAAAAATCAACGATTTTATAAACATGGTCTTTGTTAGTTTTTTAACCACATTTGCAAAATTGTTACATTTTCTATGTTTAGACCACAATTATATACGTGTGGCCTAGTTCAGTATTGCCTAAAGTAAAAAATTGTGTAGTGAATATTTATTCTTTGTGTGCAAGGAATGTTCATCTCTTCATTTCTCTTAAGAGGATCTCGCAATAATATGCCTACGTCAAGTCTTTTGAAGGGCATACGCAAACAACTTTTATGAAAAAACAAATGAGTGTTGCGAAGTCATTCAATTATATTAGGCTTCATGTTTTTTGTTGAAGAGAAAATAAGCTACCTGTCTATACATGATAAGTCATATCGTGTATTAGAAAAGTTGCGTAAAAAGGTCACATGGACCTACATAAAGAACTTTTGATGTGTCTATGCACTTGAACATGCTTAGATGATAGCTGAAGAAGATGAAACCATTGTAAATTTCACTAACAACTCAAAAAAGATTTACAACGACTCTATATATAAAAGTAAAAAAAAGGTTGACAATGCTAACAACGCTTATAACATTTGTTCTAAATGCTTTCAAGCAATTTTAAATTTTAAGTTTTCTTTTAATGGGAAATAACATTATTTATGTTCAAAACCAACTAAAAAGTATCCTCAAATTTTTTTTAATCTAAGTAAGTTAATCTCTTGTAGTAGTGAGCAAAATCTAATTTATCATATCAACTTTTGTTTATTAAAGTGTCTTAACAAAAAAGAAAAAGCAACATATAACCCACATTATTATGCATTTTATGTAATTAAGTGTTTCTATTCAAGTTTGTTTGAGTTAGTAGCTTTTTAGCCAAGACATTTGTCCAACGCACGTACATAAACAATTTTTCTTTTGAATATACATTTAATATACATTTTGATAATAATTTGATTTGTTGTGTTAGAATCTTTATTAATATTTATAACTTTGTTAATATTGGTGAGTTGATTATCAAGATATAATCTATTGAATTCGAAAGTAAATTTGTTGTGTCACACCTATGATAGACATAAATTATTATTTTTTACTCAAATAAGAAACATAAATAAAAGATTTCATTAAGGAAGAATTAAAGTAAAAGTTTGTATATTAATAAAACATACAAAATGTAATTTTTTTTTATAGAATGATATTTTAAATTGATAATACATTTAGAACATTTTACATGAAAAGACAAAAATACCTAAAAAAAACACTATAAAACCAAACCACAAGTAATGGTATTCACACACCCTTCTTCTTGTTTCCTCATTTCCCTTCTCAAACAGAAAATGTCTTCTTCTTCCTCCTCCTCCTCCTCCAATGAACTCATCCTCACTAGCTCCCCCGACGGGCCCATCATGGTGTACGACACCGTTAGCCCCACCGCCGTCACGCAGTTCTCCAGCAGCCGATCGCCGTCTCGTGGCCTCGCCATAGTGGGCCGGAGACTGCTGGCAGCCTCACACGTGTCCTCAGACACGGGTGCAGGCTCCATCAACATCTACAACTGGCACGGTTCTGGTGTGTTCCGTAACTTCCCTGTGCCTGAACCCGTTGCCCCTCTCATTGCTACCTCCGATGGAGCGTTTCTCCTTGGTGGTGGCATCTCAGGGAGTGTTGTATCTCTTTCAAGTTCTTCCGGGGATGTCATCAGATCAATTGCTGTACACTCCAGTCCAGTTTCTAGTCTTCATCTCACCGATGATGGGTCACTCCTTATTTCAGGTAGTGAAGTAGTTCATATTTATTTACTCTTTCTGTCACTTTTTATTGTACAATTTTTCTGATAGAATTAAAAAAAAAAAAACCTTGTTATTTCAGGTAGTGAAGATGGGACTATTGTTATTGTCCCTAGCTTTAAGATCGTTGGTGGGGGTTCCGAGGAGGAGGAGGAGGATGAGGAAGACTTGGTCATGAACAAATGGAAGGCACATTCTGATTCCGTGACTGATTTGAAGTCTGTGATGAAGACTTTGGTTTCTTGCTCATCAGACTGCACATGCAAGTTTTGGAATCTGGGGGACCGCGGGATCCTTATGCGGACTGTGGCATTCCCATGCTGCATTTCTGGGGTTGCCTTGGATTCCACAGAGACAGCGTTTTACGCTGGTGGAGCAGATGGGTATGTTTATAATGGGAGTATGAAAGTGGTGGGTGAGGCTTGTGAGGTGAGGAACTGGGCTAGGGTTCATGGTGGGTCAGTTGTGGCATTGGGTTTGGTGAATGGAGAGAGGGGTTTGGTGTCTGCTGCAGAAGATGGGAGTGTGTGGATGTGGGATGTTGAGAAAGGAGAAGTCATAATGGTGTTTGGAGATGAACTGATAACCGTTAGTGACATGATTGTGATCAAGGGAAATGGTGGTGGGTTTGGAGATGGAAAGGGGAGTAATAATAATTTTGCAGTTGGGGAAGGTAGTGGTTCCTTCATTTCTTCTGGGTTATGTGAGGAGCACATGCTTAGAACCCTAAACAAAATCACAGAGCTTGAGGAGGTGAAGGATGTTGTGTTTCATGACAAGAAAAAGGCCATTGACATGCTGGAAACTGTGATTCAAATGTATGAGAGACTTTTGGAGCTTATCCTTAAGGAAGTTACCAAAGCCATTGTAGAAGAAGAAGGAGAAGATGCTGCTGAAGAAGAGAAAGATGAGAAAGATGAGAAAGCTGAGAAAGATGAGAAAGATGAGAAAGCTGAGAAAGATGAGAAAGATGAGAAAGCTGAAGAGGAACAGGGAAAAGATGATAATTAAGAAAGAAGAGTAGTAATATTTTAGGTCCTGAATAAATGTGTGGAAGAAACATAAACATTAAGATGCATGAAAGTAAAACTTTGGAAACATAGTTAGGTTTAAAAATGTAAACAAATCTTAATGTACTTATTTTATCTACATATATTGACTTTTTTTTCAAGTGCATAAGGAAATTTTAGATATTTTTAAGAGAATTTTATGAAAATTTAATTTTGTCTTAAACCACAGGTGCAATAGATTTTAACTTTATTTGGTATAACTATACTAGTTGAGTATTATAAGAAGCTTATTTAAAACTGTAAAACTAAGTTAAAAGTTAAAAGTTAAATTTTATAAGCTTTTTCAATCTTAATTATTTTCCAGTTTATGGAGTTAGATACTTATTTTATTTAGTATATTTATTTTATTTTGCGAGAAATGATAAGTTATGTATATATTTATGAGAGAAATTGAAAATAACATAAAATTAATAAGCTAACTAAATTATTTAAGAGTGACCATTATAATTACTTTTATATAGAGAACAACAATGGATCACTTTATCATGCTCTCACAGGCAGGTAAAATTCTTTAAATGTAATTAAAATTAAATTACATCAATACGTTTTTACAATTGACTATGTAAATGCTATATTTTTTTAACTAAAATATTTATATTAAATATTTGATGTAATAATTAAAAATATTTAATAAATTATATTTTTATCTTTACTATAAATGCTGAATAAAATATTTAATATAACTATTTATCTAATAAATATATCATTGAAAGTAGTTATTTTAAATACTGTGTAGAAAAATTAAAAAATTAATATATTTATTAAATACTTTAATTAATTATATTGTTCTGATCTTAAATTCATGGAGATCACATCGTGATCACGATTTTGTTCTTAAAAGACTTCTCGATGGGTTAAGGGAGAATGTGTATTTAAATTGTCTTTAACCTTGATTTTTAAGCGATATGAAACTATCGAGCGTACGGAACAAGTTCTCTAGTCGAGATCTAAGGAGAACGAGGGTTGATCTTTGGAACAACTTTTCAATCCTCATCGACAACACCAATTTTTTGACCTCAAGTCCTTTAAGATAACATCATTAGGGTCAATTACTACATCCGAGATATTATTCGCTTTGAAACTTCAAACTCTATCACAATTTTGTCCTTAGAAGGTTAAGGGAGAAATGTGTATTTAAGTTGTCATTGGCCCTCAATCGATATCTAAGGGGAATGAGGGTTCGTCTTTGAAATGTTCTAACCCCAAGTCCATTTAGATAATATCTTTAGGGTCAATCACTCATCAAAGGTATTGTTCGCTTTGGAGCTTGGAGATTCATCATAATTTTGTCCTTAAAGGAAATTTTAAAGGGTTAAAGGAGAAAGATGTATTTAAGTTGTTCTTGGCCTAGACTCCTAAGCAATGTTAGACTATTGGGTGTATCGGAACAAATCTCTCATGGTTTTTCCCTTAAAAAGTGTCTTAAAAAGTTGTATTTAAATTGTTTTTGGTTTTCACTCTTAAGCCATATGAGACTATTAAATGTACCGAAACAAAGCTCATAGTCAATGTCTAAGAGGAACAAGGGTTCACCACTTTTCCATTCTATCTAATTGAGGCTAAGGGGAACTAGGATTCATATTTTGAACATTTTTTCATTTCCACAATAGGCATCGATATTCCAACCTTAAGTATTAAGTATGTTAAGATAACATTAGAGTCAATCACTATATTCAATTCAATATATTGTCTGTTTCAAAGTTTGAAACTTCATTACAGTTTTATCCTAAGATATTTTAAAATATTAAATATATATATATATATATTATTATATTAATGATATAATTATATATAGTATTAACTGATATATTTATTAAATACTACAATTAATAAATAAATATAACTGATTTTATCTTGACATTAAATATATTTAATAAATAACATAACTCTATTGAAAACTCTATTAATTATATTGCTTTCAATAAATATAATGTATTTAATTATTTTCATAATTTTTAAACTAAAAAAATTGTTATAAAATTTAAATCCAACGTATATTTATATATATATATATTAAATATTGAATTATTAGCAAAAAAATAGTTTATGAAACATACTTTTGAATAACAATAACAATTGTAATACATTTATATTGACAAATATACATAATGATGTATCTTGTTACTTCAAATAATAAGTTATTTTCAAACTAATTATAAGAATATGTATATTAATCTACTTGGATATCTATAATAATATATAAAAATAATTTTCTTTTCTCCTGTACATATTTTACATTTCTATTTTATTCTTAATTATATTTTAAAATTAAAAGAATAGAAAAAATTATTCAAATATTAAAATTAAGTGTCATGTAATCATTCATTATTTTTTATGTAACTAATTTTTTTTTAGGGTTTGAGACACAAAATACTTTTTTCAATAATTATAATAATTTCAATTAATATTTTGACTTTCATTTATACGAAAAATGGATTTTAACGGAAGTTATTTAGCAGATATTGATATAACCCTAAGAATTGATTTAATTAACGAGAATTTTTTAACATTCGTTAAATTTCAAAGGTTATTCAAAAACCTTAGCAAAATAATGGAGATTATTTTAACCTTCGTTAAATTTCAAAGGTTTATTTTAAAACCTTAACAAAATAACGTAGGTTTTTTTAACCTTAGTTAAATTTCAAAAATTTATTTTAAAATCTCAGCAAAATAATGGATGTTTTTTTAACTTTAGCTAAAATCCAAAGGTTTATTCTAAAACTTCATCAAAATAACGGAGATTTTTTTAACCTTTGCTAAATTCCAAAGATTTTTTCTAAAACATCAGCAAAATAACATAGGTTTTTTTAACCTTCGTTAAATTCCAAAGATTTATTATAGAACCTCAATAAAACATTCTAGAATTTTCAAACTTTAATAAATAAATATCATCAAATCTATTTATAAATAAATAATTAAAAACTACATAGTTTTAATATATTTTATAACTAAATTCTCTAAAATTTTCAAAGTGTAACTTTGCATTACAAATAAGTTTTTTGAAGTTTAAAAAATTTATTTTAAAAACTCAGCAAAATAACCTTAGATAATAAGTATTTCAACGATATTTACATATTTTTTATGATTGATAGTAGTTGATTTATATAATTTCTAGTTTTTTTTATGAGCTCATACTTTAAAAAATCTGATTTATTTTGTTTTACATTTTGATGTACGTATATTTTATGTGCAATTTTAGTTTTAGTTATAATTGTTAATATTTAATTCTCATAATTTTGAAATATTTTAAATTATGGCCTTTATTTTAAAATGCATCTAATAATTAGTTCACTGTAAAAGTGAGAAATGATAAAGTTAATTTCTCCTTGCAATATTTTCTTGCAATCTTTAGCCAAGAACAAACATGACTTTGAAGCCCACATCTGATAGATAATGTAATTATTTAGAATATATAAAGCAGTGATAAACACTAGTTGTTCCCGAGCTAGGTAACGGTGGCTTATGACCCAAGTTGACGCAGTAAGGTGATGGAAGAAGCAATATTGGAGTAAGAAAAAGATAGTGTCTTATTTAGTGTTTCTTCTCCTTAAATATAATAGACATAAATGTGGCTGAATTGTGATTCCTTGCTAGGACTAATGTTGGCGCTCATTGAGCCTGTGTCGGAGAGCCATTTCAAACAGAAAGTCATTTTACGAAAATTTTAAAACTCATGGTATTTTACTGAGGTTTTTAAACCCATGGTACTTTATAGAGGTTTTTAACCTGGTATTTAATGGAGGTTTTGAAACCCATGATATTTTATAGAGGTTCTTAAACCCATAATATTCAACAGAGATTTTAAAAGGCTTTTCTTGAGGTTTAAAAAAATTCTGGGAAACACGTTCCCCAAGGATGATTTAGCATGAAAAATTGCAACCTTGTGTAAATTACTTAATAGAGGTTTTAACCCTGGATAATGTAAAAATAAGCCTTATTAAAACCATTTTATGCTCTTTGTCATCTTAATAAATATGGTAAAAAAAATTAAAATAAATCCAACATATAGGCAATTGTTAACACGAAAATTGTTTTCTATATAAAAATTTTGAAAGACAACAACGATTTGTTCAAAAATCATCGTCTAAAAAATTTTCTTCTAAATTAAAAATTTCAAGTAGACGATGATTTTGACTTAAAAATCGTCGTTTATAGTCTTTTTTACACGTATGCGCTCACTTATATTGTTTTTGTGATCTGTATTTTCTTTCATTCTCTCACGTTCTCTCCTTACATCGCAACTCCTTGCTTCTTTGCTTCCAGTGCCACCACAGGTCCTTTCATTGTCATCACATCAATCACTCTTTGAGTTCGCAGAGCCACCACCATGCTACCAAAGCCAACACACCCCTCTACAGTCACCACTGTTGTGCGTGTTGGGTTTGTTTTGCTCCTCTACACGATCCAACCATCTGTGTCTCATCTCCACCCACCTATGCCGCAACACACGCACCTTCACCAGATGCTTTTTATTTTATATTTAGTTTTATTTTTTTAATTATTATATTTCATGAATTTAATATATGTTTGATTATTTAGAATTGATTAGTTATATTATTAGTTATAAAGTTGGAATTAATTAATTATTTAGATTATTAGTTAAAATTGTAAAGCTATAATTGATAAATTTTTGAATTGGATGTATAATTATAATTTTTTTAATAATATTTTTGTTATAATTGTGAAGTTAGAATTGATTGGTTAGTTATTAGTTAGATTTATATTTAAATTATTACTTAAATTATTAGTTGTAATTCTACAATTAGAATTGATTAATTTTTTAATTGGATGTATAATTAGAATTGTTTAATACTGGTTGGTATTGGGTCTAAGGTTGTCCGACCCCCGATAAATATTATTAAATTTTGGAAAAAAATTGTTTTAAGCATTATACTGTCCAACTTTAAACAAACTTTCATTGAGAGATCCTTAGTGTTTCGTTTGAGATTTATTACATTTATTTGTCTAGTACTCCTCCAATTGTAAATATGTTTTTTTCAAACATTTTATAAATAGCATATGAGGATATACCAACATTAAAATATTGTTTCTTGAATTTTCCATTTGGATAGTTTTGGAAGAGTAATGGGATCAAGTGATGGAATCTTGGGAGTTGTTGTCGATTGTGATAATGTACAAGCCTATGAACATCGTGTGCAAACACTTCAAGTTGTTCGTTCACCATGGTCTATATTTATTGAATATGTGATTAGCACTTGGCTAAATCCACACAAAGAAAAGTTTGTTAAGAGATGGACAAATAAGGTCATGCATTTAGGTAACACCACAAGTAATAGTTACGCATATGTTTTACTTGTGATAATATTTGTTTTCCTTTGTAGGGTTTAGGTTGCATATTCGATTTACTAACATAATATTCTTTATAGGGTTGAGTCTACACATTGGAATGTAAAAAGGATGTTTCATACGTCAATGGGAGACTTACGTTATTGTTGGGATTTCATGAACAAGATGATCATCTTGCAACATAATGCAATTAAATTTTCACATGAAAAGAATTTGTATGTGGTGGGTCATGTCTTAACTTTGTGTAGAAATATGCTTTACAACATATTGCAGAAGAGATTGATCGACTTGAATATGTAGACTTAGATAATTCATTGTGGATGCACCCTTAGATCTACTCATGGCCTTACTTATGCTTATGAATTGACTTCCTTTGGTGTAGGTAGCATACCATTGCGGTTAATGCATTTCATATGACACAATTAAGCTTTTCAGACATTTTAAATTCTGATACTTCAGCAGAGTTGTCAATCCAACAAGCTTAGTCATCATATTATACTAGTTAGATGAAAGTTTTTATGCAAATTATGTTCATTAGACGACATTTGTAGTTGACAACTTGTATTTCAATTGATAATTGAATATGTAAACATTTATTTTTATTATAATTACGCGAGAATTTATGATTTAAAAAAGTAATTTCGTTACCATTCAAAATATAAATTTCAAGAAAGTCTACACTAATCAAATTCCATGTTGTCCATGAGTATCCCCAGTGTGTCTCAAATCTACGAAGAATCTCATGTAAGACACAATAACTAATGTAACACTCTTATCCACAAAGATGGTGCAACCAATAATGTGGAAGAAATATGCTCTAGCAGCCACTATCCACTATTTGTTGTTGCATGTGTCCTCATAAACCTCCCTCAACCAACTTAGATGAATGTGATCACCCCGACAATGCCTCGTCTTAACAATTGTTGCTCCACAACAACACCGGAATGACCCTACCAACAAAATCGTAAACTCAAGTAGGTGTGGAATTGTCCGATAATCGGGAGATGCAACAAATTTGACATATCATTCAATATAATGGTCAACTCTCCTATAAGAAGATGAAAGGTATTTATACCTACATGTCATTTCTCTATATAGGATACAACAATCATTTGTTTATCGTATCATAACCTGCACCAACAAGACCAATTTAGCCCGACAAATTCATTGCAGCTTGTATGCGTCCATGAGAAGCATCCATCTTATTTATTTTTCTCTCATAAGAAACCAATTTCAACTCACGATGATCCTATAATAACCAACCAAGATAACAACAAAATTTCAATTTACAAAACAACAAGTTACGTGCATATATCATATTTTAACATATTTACTTACCACATCATTCCATAGTTACCTCGTCATATGGTCCTCATAATCTCCCAACAATGACATATCCAATAACCCTCCAAAATATGCTTCATCATCCATATTGAGTTGGGCTTTATCCTCCACATGGAGTTGGACTTCTTCAGGTTCATTCATCTTCATCACTGCCTCTTTTTTTTTAACTGATGTTGTTGGTTGTAGAGGTTGTATACCTTCTTCTCTAATTCTCACCATTTTATATGCACATATCATTTCAACTTATTATTCCAACTAATACATAACACTTTATTACACAAAAGCAGCACTCATTCAAGAAAAACACTGAAAAGGCAAACAAAACCATGTTTCTATAATAGAATTTCCATAATGCCTTTTCATAATAAGATTCAAGAATTCCCAATCTGGAAGCCTATTCTAGAAAGTCCATTCCAGAAAGCAGTTCTAAAAATCCTATTCCATAAACATGATATGAAATTCCATTTCCATGCATGCACTCCCCCAATGCTTTTCGAATTTACCACTTCTGCAAAAATTCCATATTAGGGATTTCATAAGTAAAAAAACTAAATCTTACCTTTCTTCTTGGACGAACACTAACTCTAAACCCTCTCACTAACCACTGAAAAGCATCCATGGTCCACAAAAGTCTATGTATGTAATATTCACCGGAATAGTGTCAAGAAAAACTACAAAGAAGAGGGAGGAAGACACTGCTAGGATTTATTTAAAATTTCTTAGGAATATTTTCATCATTTAAAAGTACTTAGTTTGTATAAAAAAATTCTATTATTTTAATAAATTATTAATATAACTATAAACATTTTGCATTTCTTTTAATATACATTTACTATTGATCCCCAAATAGAACTCTGGTTAGTGAAAACAACGGTGATATCGTAGTCCTAAGTTCGCATTTTTTAAAACATAAAAGTTAAAATTATTATTAAATGTTATAGTTTAAAAATTATAAGAAAAAGTGAAGTAATTTTTTCTTCATTTATTCTAGATATTGAAAAATAAAAGTAGATTGAAACAGTTTAAAAAACTAAAAATTATAATATATAAGATATTGAAAAATAAAAGCTGAATGGAACTATTATAAGAAAGTTAGCACTTATATGTCTCATACTTATAGAATGTAGTTACGGGGGAAAAATTAATGATATTGTCATTGAATCGAACAGAGATAAAAATATTTTATTTATAAAAATATTTTCTTTTATAGGTAGAAATCTTAAGTTGGATTATACTTAAAATTCTTTCTCTTTTTAATAATATGAAGCATTATATATTCATATATGACAGATTGTACATGCAGTGTGTACTTTCGGTTTATCTATTTCAAAAATGAACTGGAAATTATTTAGAGTAGGCCTCTGTGAGCTTTTAACAAATTCAAGCACCGTTTGAATCTTAAATTAGTTTACTGTTTGAAGAATCATCTGCACTTTGAAGATACACAGAGGAGTCAATCCATGGTCCATCTTCTGATCTGTGTCCTTGCTTCATACTTTCTTGAGAATATGCAGATGAAACATGAGTTTGACTGTCTTGTGATAGCAACTCAAAAGCCTTAAATCTTACATCTTGGTTGCTCTCACTGCGCTTGATTATAGGTGCTTGGATTGGAATTTTTCCTTCAAGCATGCTCACAACAGAAGACATGTTTGGTCTAAGAGTGGGAGATGGATTGGTGCACAAGAGTGCCAAGCTCAGCATTCTCATGGCTTCCTCTTGAGAGTACTTTGAACCAAGACTAGGATCCACCAATTCCAGAAGGTTTCCTTGCTCTTGGAGAACATAAGCCTATGTAGCAAATACAAATTAGCCAAACATAAGATCAATTGTCAAGGAAAAAATAAAAGAGCAAAGAGTAATTTATCCTTCACTTTAACAGATAATATTGAATCCAAATGGTCTCACATTGCTTCTTTCTGGTTTCAACTTACCCAGTCTAGAAGATATACAAACTCTTCCTTTGGCCTGTATTTTGTGTTGCTTTTTCCACTAACAATCTCTAAAGCTACAACTCCAAAGCTATATACATCTGCTTTATCAGTCAAGTAACCCCTCATAGCATATTCCGGTGCCATGTAACCACTGTTAAGACACGTAGTAACCAATAGTCAGTGATTTCACAAAACAATGAAACATAAGTTTCCCTAGGATTATTAATTGTTTATGTTAATAAAATTATAATGAAATATGAACTAATTATGAACCAAGTCTTGGACTCTTGATTGATTATGCTACTAATAAAATATAATCCAATTATGATCTTAATCATGATTCAAGCTAATGGATGTGGCGAAGTACTACTAACATTGTTCCAGCTATACGTGTACTGATATGAGTATTTTCTTCTTCATCAAGCTTAGCTAAACCAAAGTCAGAGATCTTGGCATTCAGATCCCTGTCAAGTAAGACATTGGTTGCCTTAATGTCCCTGTGCACTATTTTCAACCTTGATTCCTCGTGAAGATAAGCCAGTCCCCTTGCTATCCCCACACAGATCTTCATTCTTGTAGGCCAGTCTAAGTGCAGCTTCTGTTCTTCTTCACCTACAGGAAATGTGAAGGGAAGGAAAGAAGATTTTATTCATTAGTACATTAATTTTGAAGTAGAAACATACACACACACACAAACTCAAGGTATACGTTGCCATGTAAGGAATTTACCAAAAAGTGCACGAGCAAGACTGTTGTTCTCCATGTATTCATATATCAGTAGCAACTGGTTTCCTTCAATGCAACAACCATATAGCTTCACCAGATTTGGATGCTGCAAAGCAGATATCATTCCAATTTCATTGACAAATTCTCGGTTCCCCTGCTTTGATTTGGAGGAGAGCTGCTTAACTGCAATCACATCACCATCTGACAGCACACCCTGTGATCAAACTATGCCATCAGAATTATGTTTCGTGTACAATAGTGTTGTGGTATAAGTGGCATGGCCAAATGTTTTGAAATCATACACTGATTATATCAGCTGATTATGTTAGTTACCTTGTATACAGGCCCAAATCCTCCTTCACCTATCTTATTTGCAGGGTCAAAGTTATTAGTAGCTGTTTTAATTTGTCTTAAGCTGTAGTAGCCCGTTTTCATATCTAGAAGTTCTGCAACAAGGAATTGAAAAATGAAAAGAGATGCACGGAAAGAGAAAGATAGAATGCAACAATAATGAACCCAAATCCACATTTTCTTTAAAATTTCTTTGGAAGTTCACTGCAAATTTAATGCATTAAATTAATAGACACGGATATATTATAACTGTAAATATTATTTTATTAACAAAAGGCAATTTACAAGAGCAGCAACTTTGAACTTATATTTTGGCTGTCATACCTCTATCAGTTGTATCTTTCCTACAAAGAAGACCCATCTTCCAAAGGACAACAAGTATCAATATGACAAACCCACATGATGCAGCAACAATTCCAGCAATGACTCCAGCAGACAGCCCTTTTGAAGGATTCTCAAAGTCTACAATAAGTAGAAATGCTTACAGAACAGGACATAGCATGATACTTGAAAGAATAATTAATTAAAAGAAAAAAAAAACTTACTTGGTATCATCTCAATAGCAGATATAAGAGGTCCATATACACCTCTATCAGGAATGGAAGTAGTTCCTTTCCCTGCCCAGTATAAGTGGATTTCCAAGGTACCATCATGAACATCAACATCAAATTCCTTGGTGATGCCCTTTCCAACTCCACCAGCCTCTTCCACAATGTTGAAGTCTTGCAGATATCTAAAACCCTGTGAAGAAGCATCATTGAAAATTTCTACCTTCAGTTCAGAACTTCTACTTTATTCAAATACCAGACAGGATATATGACAAAAGATGTAAGAAAAGACAAAAACAAAGTAACAAAATATTTGGCTTCAGCACTCACTTGAACTGAAACATCAAATATGCGCCTTCCTAGACTTCTATAAGTTTGATCATCAGTATACATTATCTCAGCAAAATGGAGCTTCACTTTATAGTTGCCGTTTTGCATACAAAGGCCATAGTAGTTAAGCGACATAGGGGAAAGGCGAGCGTTTTGGTAATAGTCTGGACCACTAATGTTCAAAGAAAGTGCATTTTGTGCTATATAATTTGCTTTATCATTTCCCATAAATACTCCTGTGCTGCTATAGGCCCATTGTCCTTCACTTCTAAGATCAAAGTTTGAAATGCCATCTTGATGGAGGTCACCTACATAGTTATTGCCTTCAAACTCCCCCTCACCTCCTCCACAGTTTATGAACAATGACTTATCTGAAAAGATGTAGAGAAATCTCAGAAGTTACTCCAAACAGAAACATCAAACAGCTTTATTCACAGAATTATGAGGGTGTGTATGGAAACACATTAGTTTATTTTCGACTTAGTTCCCTTATTATTGTCATTTCTTTTCTTGAATTTTGTTCTTGTTAGAGATCTCACATCGATTAGAGATAAAGACATTTCATAGTATATAAGTGAGTGCAAACATAACCTTATAAGCCGGTTTTATAGGGTTGAGTTAGGCATAAAGTCTATTTCTTAATAGTCCTCTCACTTTTTTTAGCCAAATTGATCTTGCTCTATTTTAATTGTTTTTGGTTCATACAACATTTTGACATTGAATATTAAAAAAAATGTTAATGCTGCACTCTATATTGTACTTCTAAGTTATATTTCTAGTAAATATTGAATAATAAGTGAAAAAGATAAATTAATATTGCAATTCACACAAAAAATGGGACCAAATTCGAAAAATAACAATAGTAAGCCAGGTATTTTTGCTTTACGTCTCAACAACACTCACACTGGGGTTGTCCTGCACAGGGAAGGTTCCTCTTCAGACAAAAAGTTCTGCAAAATGAATATAGTTAGGTTTAACAGGTATGATAGAATGGTGATAAACAAAGTGGAAAATACAAAAACAAAAAACTTACGAAGTCGTAGTTACCACTGAAGAAGAAGAAGAATGACTTGAAGCCAAGTTCCTGGTAAGTAATAGTAAAAGGTTAGTATTGACATAACTAAAAGAAATACTTATATATTGCTAGACAAAGAGAACCTTACACAGCAGAGAGCTGGCAGCTAGATGCAGAAGACTTGGTAAAATTGTTGTTAGATAAATCTCTGAAAGTGGACATATGGTAATTTTTGTATCATTGTATCACTGATATAGTACAGGGTGCAATTCAGTAAAGCTTTTAAATTATGCAATTCAAGAAACCAAGATAAAGAAAATATGCTAACATGTTTTGTTTAAAGCTCAGTATCCAGTCCTGAATTTCTCCGCTCAGCGAATTATTTGTCAGAAACCTGAATTGGATCAATAAATAAAAGGCAACAAAATTTGCAGATATTAAAGTACTAGCTGTGTAAAGATATATGATACTTTTTTTCTAATCTTCTGGTAAGGAAATCGAATCTTCACTTACAAGTAATCTAGGTTATTCAAATTTTGTATTGAATCTGGGACTGGACCAGTTAACATGTTGAAGCTTAGGTCCCTGCAAGTAAAATAAGATAGTTATAACTTATAATGATGCAGCAATACATGACATAAAATCCTAAGAACAAAATTTCGGTCACATGTGAAAACACATACACACAGGATAACAATACTATGGATATTATGTTCCAGAAATTACTCCAACCAAAAGGATTAGTGCCAAATTATTATTAATTTATGCATCACACCTAAATGTTTTAGGATTTAGGATTCCAAGATCACTAAATACAGGATAGACAATCTTTTTCATAATATGAAAATATTCATAATCCTCTCTCAAATTCCTCTCTTCTCTTCCTATTCTCTTCTAGTTCGATTTTGATGGAAACATTGACAGCTAATTCAAGGTTTTGTAAGTTCGACATTGTTTTTTCAACAGGTAAAAAAATGTTTAGCTTAAAATCAGTCATGGTTATTATTATTAAAAAAATTAAACTCTATATCCTAAACCCTAAATTATATTAGTCAAAGTTTTATTGATAAACATTAAAACTTTCAATGTTGATCAGAACTTTTCAATTATAAAATTAGTTATTCAAACACAAGCTTTAACTATGGACGATGGTGGCAAAAATAAACTTGAGGTGACTATTGATAGAACTTACAAAGTTTTTAAGTTTGACATTTGAGCTATGTAATCTGGAATATCACCCGTGATTAAGCAATTTCTTAATACCCTGTGTCACAGAAATGCACACCTTCGTTGAAAGCCCAGATCAATCTTATAGTTCTTAAGATAATCAGGTCAAATTCTTCCTGCACCTTATAAATTATTATCTGCATCGGATACACTTTAAATTTTTTAAAATTGTCCATAATCTGGAATTAAGAAAATACATCTTGGAAAAGTAAATTTAAAATAGATTTTTGTGTTCGATAATAGAATTGGAAAATCAAAATCTATGAAAAATCAATTCCAAAATGTAAAAGATAGGTTTCACCAAAGAATTCCAGAAAAAAAAAACATATTCCAGAAAAGAAATTTCGAAATTCAAAAAAGATATTCTGAAATCCAGAAAAGTGTTCCAAAATTCCAAACCCACAAACATATCTCAGAAAAAGAATTCCAAAATGTATTTTGATCCACACCTCCCTTTCATTTCATATGAAATTCGGGTAGAGGTTCAAATTTAATCTGGTCCAGGAAGTAATTGCCCATAAGTAGTTGAAAATGTTTGAACTCACAGTCGTTTCATGTTTTTCAACTCCTCCAGATTAGGAAAATTCATAGTTGGTCGTTTCAAATCTGTTATTCTCCTGGTACAGAAATGTTCATCAATGAAAAGGAAATGTAATGTTCCACAATCATTGCACAATGTACAGAGATAAAATACCCCAATTCAGGAATATTCTAGAAGCAAGTACTCACAATTCAGTCAAAAGTTTCAACTGAGATATAGTGGAAGGAATTGGGCCTTCCATATTTGTTCCCTGCAAATCCCTAACAAAAACATGAAGTTCAATTAGGCAATTTTCATTGCAAGTTACTATATTAAGTCTTAATTTTTGTTTTGTTTTACTAATGGAGCAACATTTAAATCTTACACTAAGCATGATATGGAATATCAAATATGTTTTCCTACTACCTAACAAGAAAATAGTAATGAATTGTTCTAAATGTGTACTCACAGTCTGTCAAGTTTGGTCCAGTTTCCAATGAAACTGGGTATTGGTCCAGATAAACTGCTTCCATCTATCCTACTGCAGAAAATGCAGAGAAGAATTTTAAGATTTAACAGAGATATAAAAATAAGAAACCAAAAGGAACAATTCTATCAGTTTGTCACTCACAATTCAGTCAGATTTTTAAGTTTGCCAAATGATTCTGGTATGGTCCCTGTAAAATTATTTGCAGAAAGAAGCCTGCAAAATTTGTATAAAATAATTACAAAAACCTTGAGCAACATAAAAACAAACAGTTGGTACACAGAAAAATGAATGATTAAAATTGATCATATATATCAAAGGAAAATGGCTAGAATGAAAGAGTCTTCTTACAATCTCTTCAAGTTGCTCAAATTTCCAAGACTAGAAGGGAGTGGTCCTTCAAGTTGGTTACAATCTAAGACCCTATAAACATGAACACCATTATCATCATTCAAGTATTCAACCTCCAATATCAACCACTTTTGAATGTTGAAAATCAAAATTCTCCAGCACTTACAGTTCCTCCAAATTAGCAATATCACCAATTTCTGAGGGAATTGGACCACTTAGACGGTTTCCCAGAAGTGACCTGAGCCACAGTAACAATTGGACATTGGTCATTTCATCAAGAAAGCAGAGAAAATAATGAAATGAACTCAAAAAAAGTTTGAGATAAGAAATTGTTAGATATAAAACACTTTTTAGACTGAATCATGAATAACAATTAACACAAAATCAAGGGCATGGAAGACTAACAAATTGGTGAGTGTAGCATTGGGTGGAAAACTTTTTGGAAGCGAGCCATTGATATAGTTGCGTGTTAGATCACTGCACAAGGCATAGAAGTTCTAACAATAATTATTGGCATTCACATAAACAAACATAACAATTCATCAAAAACTCGGAATATTTTCAAACTTACAGCACTTTCAGATGAGTGAGATTTCCAAATTCACTGGGAAAAACTCCAGCTATATTTTGAGCCTTGAGAAAGCTAGCATAGCCAAACAATGGTATTAGTATCCCATAAAGAAAAACAAATAATTAATTAAATATATAACATTAGTAGCCAGAAAAATACATACATGTTATCAACATGGCAAACTGTGTTATTTTGGAACTTGCAATCGCATGTGACATTCCTCACGGTGTCATCATCTGTATGCATCTTGCCATTGAACCCTCCATCTTCTACGCAGGAATGCTGTGTAACTGTCCAATTCAAGTTCTCTAGTTTATCAGATATTGCTTGCAGTACTTTCACTGCAACACAAACACAAAGCAATTGCATTAGCCACAACACAACCATTTTCTCTAACTATTACTTTTTTTACGCATTCTAAGAATCAGTTAAACCATTCAAAACACAAACCACAATTTTTTTCCTCACCCTCACAAATTGCATAATCATTACACACACAACATAGACTTAGAAATCAGTAGTTTTACTTTGATCTCACCCATTTTGGTGATAGATTTTATCTATTTCTTTTAAACCCAATTTAAAAGCTTTTGGAATCATTTTTTATGATCAAATCGCATAAAGAGATAATTTTTTACATTTCTCAATACCATGGAAATATAGAAAGTAAAAAATCACTTAGATTAACTAATAAGGCATTTTGATGTGTTTCAAAAAATAAAATAATAAATAAATCAAAATATTAAAAATAATACAGTTTTTTAAAATTTAAACCATGTTAATGAAATTAATTTTAAATTTTAGATAAAAAAACTTGATGTATAAATTATATATATATATATATATATATTAATAAAATAATATTTTCTACAATTTATTAACATTAATGTTATTTTTAAAAAGTCTATCCTAGATTAATATAAATATGAAGTTAATCAGTCTGACAAAAGTTAAACGATTTAATTTAGATTATACTTTTTTTTTCAACTATGTACTTGTAATTGTACGAATTTTTTCAAAGAAAATTTCAAAGCTCAATTGTCAACTATTAAAATTGTTTACCAACCCCATAATTGGTTCAACTATATATAATAATAATAATAATATACAAAACGTTAACCTGAACATAGTTTTTAAGAAAATCTTTAATATATTTTGAAAGTAGTCATTTTTGGTAAATTCTAGATATACAGAAGTCAAAAAACTAGACAGATATTTTGATTTCTCAAACTTTTGAATGCTTTTATGATTTGTAGTAATTGCATATTTATAACTGTGTTAAAATCTGACTCAAATATAAAATTATTTCACCAAATACAGCAATTAAGAAACTTCATTCTCATTTTTTATTCTTCAATTCTGAATCAAGTCAAGTCAGAGATGGTGGGAAATAGAATACAAAATTTAATTTTCATTCAAAGACTCTGCATGGCTCTTTCCCTTGTCAAGAACAGAATCATCACTATGCATGAATTTGTTTTTTTTATCTTGAAATGTATACAAAGAATGGAATCTTATACCCACCATATCCATAACATTAAAGAAACAACATGGTCAAAAAGTAGCTAAGATTGTCCAATCAATAATAGTGTCACATGTCAAAACAAATCAATCTTAGAAAGGTACTGTTACACAAGTCTACATGCAAAAATCTAAATTTCTGAAGTTAAATTAAAATATTACTTTATATAGTTCTGAATTTTTTATCTGGTATTTATAGTAGTTTTTTAAAAAGAAAATCTTCAGTTTTTTTAAAATATATAAATAGTACTACCACTTTTAACACAAAATTTTAAAACTATAAATTTGCAATTTTTTATATATTATTCTTCTAGAACATGTATACCCAATTGACTTTTTAACTCATACTTAAATTTCTAATAAATAATAAATTTCATTGAATAAATTTTAAATAATTTTGGTTATTTATATGAAAGTCAAGTCTATAACTAGACTTATTTATATGGAAAAAAAAAATTATTTTTAAATTGTAATGTGATATCCATAATATTTTTTAAAACACGTTTTATAATAAGACCTCTAGTGAGTTATATATTAACAATTTAATATAGAGAATATAAGTTATGCACAATAAGTAAAATAATTTTATACTCTTCTTCAGTTATATATTTTTATGCATGTTGAGTTTATTAACTTTTACAATAATTAACTTTCAAGTATGGTTCTAATTATTTGTTAATATAAAAAAGTTTACACTAACACGAGACAATTATTAAACTCTTTAATATATAAATTATATGTGATGAAAAATATTATTTATAATTACTTAAAAAAATTACTGATTAGAGTTTTTTTTTTAAAATGAACTATATCCACTCTTATACACAGATACTTCCTCTGTTTTAGATGTTTTTTTTTTCTGTTTTAGTGTTACTGATCTGTTTCAGAAATAGTTCAAAGTGTGATGTGAATTTTAATTTTTCATAAAAATAAAAAATGTGTTAAACAGTAACAAGTTATTTATTTAACCAATTTCTAATGATGTGTAAGATGGAAAAAAAAATAGCAGAAACAAATTATCAGTACAAGAAGAAGGTATGGGCTGCACATGTAGCAAGTGACAGCACAGCCAAATAATTTCCTCTGCTTTCGCCATTAATGATGTTTAACTATCTCCACTTGCTAGCTTTTAATTATATTCAATAAATTCTAATTAACATTTTCTACCAGCAATGTTAGCTTTTAAAAATCAAAAAAGTGGTGCTGACCCAATGCCAAACCAGTTATATATATCTTCAAATCTATGACGAACACATTTCAATGCAAAATGGTTTTCCAAAATGTCACTGTTTGGCTAAAAGCATTGTTTTGAAGGGTCCATATATAATTAGAAAATATCTTCTGAACATAATTTATTGTGTTTAACCATTGAGATTATTGACTGTATCATAAACAATGGTCTTATCCAAAATATAAAAAAAAAAAATAATGAAAATGATTTCTGACAACCAAACTTTTTATATGTGGAAGAGACAGTACTCAAAAAATAAATCCATGACCATTAACACAAGGAGGGGTCCTCCAACCCTGTCATTGTCATTTCATTTTCAAAAGGGAGTCATCTCACATGGGATGTGTCAAGCAAAGAGTGTCACCAAAAGAATCAAGAAAAACCTAAATTTGATATGATTACATAAAAAAAATTGAAACAATGAAGAACCCACCATTACTAATAGGCAATCCAAAGTCCCAGTAGACAAAATTGAATTGAATTTGATAATATAAGATATAAAACCTCTGAGAAAGATCCATGGAAAATCATCAAAAGTACCCAGATAGGAAAAGAAGAAAAAAACAGTGCTTTAAAAAGTTCTCTAAAGAAGGAAGTTACAGAACGAAACAGCAGCACAAGCACACCCTTGTGTTGAATCCTAAGCATAAAGAGGAGAACGATGCAGAACACTCAATTCTTATTATCAGAACCTCAACTTCTCCTAAAATAAAGTGTTTTTCATAACTTGTTTGTGTTTTCATCTAATGCAAAAGTGAGAACGGTTAAAAGGGTGGTTAATCAAAGCCTTGTTATGAAAAAGTTTCAGAAGAGTTGTTCTGTTGTTGAAATAACTGCACTAGAAGCAACCAAACCAAGGAATTAAGAAAACCAAGAAAGTTGAGAACAAAAGCGTGGAAGCGTACCTTCATCTTGTGGTATGAGTTGAGCATTGGATTCAAAAACATGAAGAGCCACAAACCCTAAGATAAGAACATGGATTAACCGCATGTTGCTGTCTCAAAGCTTGAAAACTCGCTGGGTTTGAGACAGAACCGACCACTGTGTAATGATAACACTTTAGGAAAACAACAGGAGTGGTTACTAGGATTTGTATGTCTTGTGGTTGTTTGTATCTGTTTGTTTGAAGAGAGGCCTTGAAAATTGAGATATTTTTTACCAATATCACTTGAAGGAGAACGAATAAGAAGGTAAAGAAAAGTTAGAAGGAACAATAATGGTTTTCGATTTGGTGAGATGAGTTAATCCGCAGTCAACACACGCATTCGGTTGTGACATAAATTTTGATGCTTCGTTCCTGCTTGTCTGTCGGAGTGGCGGCTACCCAAACTTTTTTCCAATTTTTTACTTTTCACTACACTTACTCCAATGCATATTTAGATATTCTAAGTAAGCTTCATGTTCTATTTTGTAAAAATTAAATAAATAGAGAAATTAGAAAGGGAGAAAAAAAAAAGAGGTCAGAAATAAGAATTTCATACTTTAATTTTTAAAATAATTCAATTTTCAAAAGATTAATGGAATGGTTAAGTTGTATCAATATTTATCATTTCCAATTTTTTAAAACCTTTTATATATTTCGACAATTTTTTTAAAAATTTATATATTTTAATATTTTTTTAAAAAATTTATGTATTTTGATAATTAATACATGAAATTATAGTTAATTAATAAAAGATTCTTAAAGATAAATAGGATAGTAGCTATGAAGCACTCACACTCTTCTTAAATTGTATGATACGTATCAGACACAGACACCGACACTCATATGACACGTATTGGGTTAAGTGTTCAATTCAAAAAATATTTGTTGAATTTCTTACAACTCTAACATGGGTCTAACATAATTTTAAAAAAGAAATACATTCATTTTCTAAAAACTTAAATTTATTGTATAAATTTTTATTACGATTATGAAAATAAGGAATAAATTCTTTTGAACTAGCCACGAAAAACATTTTTCTATCCCAGTAAAAACTGAAACATACTTAATGCACATAAATATTTATTGTCAATTTATATAATTCATAATTATATAATATATAAATTTGTGTCCTCATATCTTCGTGTTCTATATTTTAAAGATTATATGTATCTCCGTATTTGTGTTCATATCGTATCAGTGTAAGTAGGTTGATTGAAGGGAAAGAAAGAAATGGAAAAAAAAAAATTGAAATATGGATAATTTGATTCAACAGAATTAAGAAATGGAAGTGAAAATTATATGTTTGTTTGATTATTTATTTATTATTATTGGTGGTGGTGGAAATACGTGTAGTACATTTAAATTTTTCTCATATAAGTGACATTTACTAAAATAAAAAATAACAACAGTTTTTATGAAAGGAATGGTTATTAAAACGGCGTACATAAGGGTAAAATTGTATAAAATATACGTTCGTAAAAACCATATACAGAAACTTTTATATGTATAGATTCTAAAAATCTAGAAAGAAAGAAAAATATCACAAAATCAACCATGTTTTTAAAATTTAGAACGAGTATAATACATGCAACCGAATTTATTATCATGGAATAATTGACTAAGTTAGGTTTAATAAAGCTTTAAAGGGTGGAAAGTCTAAACGAGGAATCTTACCTCATTTGTTAATGATTTTTCAACCTTTTGTAAAAGAAGGAAAGAAAAGTAAAAAAAGAAAAGAGAGAATGAAAAGTGTCTCATGAAGTTATCTGGATTAAGAAAAGGAAAATATAAAATATAAAAAGTTATATATTTTCAAAATAACTAAATTATTTTTATTATTATAAATTAATTTTAATTTTAGTATTATTTTTATATTTATTTTATCATTAATTTTATTATATAAATTTATTTTATTATTTTTCTTAAACAATTTGTATTTAGTATATTTTATTATTATATAAAAGTGTTGTCTAAACATTGGAAAAAAGAGTTATCCACTTTATCAATCTTAAGACAATAGAACAAAAATCGTTGTCTTTAACCTATGTTCTACGACAGACACTACAAAAAAATGTGTATAATGCGGCGGTTATTTTCGCAAAAACTGGCGTTTTTAACTGCCGCATTATACGTCTGTACCGCCAGAATTCTTGCCGCCACAAAGTTTAATGTGGCAGTCAATTGAGAACCGTTGTAGCTGACGTCATATTATGCATTGTATAAAGTGGCGGTTTTAAGCGCGCAATTGACGTGAGTTATAAATGTCGTAATTTTAAAACTGGTAAACCAATTTCAATGTAAATAACGACAGTTTTAAACGCCACTTAATATAGTATAATATGATATTTATAATAACCATTATAATTATTGTAATTAGAATATTAAATATTTTATTTTATTTTTAATAATTTATTCAATTATGTTTTTATAATTGAATTTCTTAATATAATAAAACTTTATATTATAAATAAATTTCTTATCACAATTTAATTTCATAATATAATTAAATCATAACACAAATTAATTTCATAATATAATTAAACTTGAAAATTATTAATAATTGAATGATAGAAACATATCTATAATAAAAATAAT
>Ga0123342_1002476_pt1 | contig 30679 bp, 23 predicted proteins | sample Turbeawhitnodule_FD_89960 | JGI IMG/M metagenome (GOLD analysis project Ga0123342, IMG submission 89960) | Root nodule microbial communities of legume samples collected from Mexico - Turtle bean Mexico white nodule | ecosystem: Host-associated > Plants > Roots > Nodule | place: Mexico: Nepantla... | reverse complement strand
TTTAATCGGTGCAAATTGGTTGTTCTTGTTGTTTTTGTCATGTCCTCCATGGGTATAATTGCTATATGTTGTGTTCTTGAGTTTCTATCCATGGGTTTGTTGTTCAAAATGGGTTTCTATGTGGGTTTGACTTGATTCTTGTGTTCTTGATTAAGTTCTTGAATGGGTAAAGAATCTTGATCCAATTCTAAAGGTGCCTAATAATATTCCAACCCAAGTTGAATCCATAACATGTCCTTAGAATATCCCTATCATGTTATTGGAATCATATCAACTTGTCATGAAAGGTGGGCTTGACACAAGCCCAAATTACTACCCTACTCAAATTACTAAGCACACCATACTTAAATTACTAAGCACACCCTACTCAAATTACTAAGCACACCCTACTCTAGTTTATTCTTCTATTTGGATATCCAAAGTGAGCTCAATTTATTTACAAACATTTTTGTCTTGTAAGAAGACCAGAAAGAAGAACAATTGATGCTCTAGTCTATGCCCAATTCTTCTTTTGCTGAGATCCTTCCGCTATTTGGTGGAACCTTGTCTTGGATGCTGAAATGACTAATCAAAGTATGAAGTGTCTCTTGTGTCCTTAGTCATCTACCTAACTATTTGGGTTGTATCATTATCTTTCCATCACCTATAGATGTCAATAATGGTATATCTCAATGATTAATACTAACAATAAGGTATTTTTTTTTTAATGTTTTTAACTACAACATTTATTACTTGTGATTTTTTTAAAGGATCTTTACATATCTATTTTCACACTGTAATTATTGGATTGAATGATAATGACCGAGTAAAAATTTATAGTTGATGGTTACTAAACACAAACGATTGAATTATTATTTGTAATACCTAGCTTTTATCGCACGACAATTCATCATATCTCTGAAAACAATTTAATAAAAGATAAAGCTTATTGTTAAACTAAACAAAGTCAACATTGAAAAGAAAAATTATAAATCTTCAAAAGAAACTTCCAGAGATCACTTCAGCACAAAAAGAATTAGAAGAGAAGGAAAACAAATATTGAATTTCATTGAAAGAATTCCCAATTTGATTTTCGATAAATCTAAACATAAATACATTATAAAACAATATAATATGATGCAATGATCTTTTCATGGAATTGAGTAGTGGACGACTAAAAAATCTCATTTAACCAATATAAAACTATAAAAAAAAGCAAAATAGTTGATTTAATACTTAATAAGTATTGAGATATTCCGTTTTTAGTATAAAAATAATAATTTTAGTAAAAAAATTTAATTTCATTAATTTTCTTTACATTTAATTAATTGTTGATGTAAATTAAACATATGTTTAGTCTCTATTAATTGTCATATATTTTTATTAGAATGAAAATTAATATTAATAAACACATATCACTATAAGAATTACTAAAAGCTAAACACACATTCAATTATTTAAAGTATTAACAGAGCTAAAACAAAATTAATAAAATTAAAACTTTTGTATTAAGATTATTCACTTTTTCTATTTTACTAAAAATAAAATATAACAATATTTATTATACTAATTTATGCATAAAAAAATATACTTTTTTCTATACTTATATTTAGAATTCATATTTCATTTACTCAATATCTATATTTTTAAATATTTATTGAAGTGATTGCTTTATTAAAAAATATACAATAATCAAACATGAATTATTGAAAACTATTTTAATAATTTCTTAAAGACCCCTCCCCTCTAAATTTACCCAAAACTCTAAAAACTGAAACTCTGACAAAGCTGGCAAACACAAAAAGTTAAAGCAAATGGATACCTCAAAAACAAGGGAAGCAAATGACCTCAAAAGATACTTTCCTTTCTTGTTGGATACCTCAACAATATATTTATATATGAAAAATTGTTATTAGAAAAAGGTAGAGCACTAAAGCTGGGAAGCAATAAAGGGCATCCCTTCCTTTTAATGCACAGGGAATTGCCACATAGTTTAGGAACTTCCAGTAACATCTTGAAAACAACCTTAAATTGAAGAATGGAATCATATTTTACTCCACGTACGTACGAGTTGAATGAGAGGGGCGAAGAAAAGAAAAGGGTAAAAAGAAAAAGATAAAGGAATGAGTTGCATGTTACGTGGAAGTGTGTGTTGCATCACTGTCAATGGTGTCTGATATGCTTATTTGGCAACCTTGTCGCTTTCGATGAGGTGACGTCTTCTCTTCCCCATCTCCACCTACCTTCCCTCCTTCCCTCATCCATCCACAACAGACTCACATCAACCACTAATCATTTTTTAATTAACCAAACTCCATTCACCAAACTCCACTTATCCCACCACAACTCTCATTATCATTATTCTGCATCTGTAATAAAAAACAAAACCTCCCTTCTTCTTCTTCTTTAATTTATACTACTTTCCTCCTGTCATCCCATTTACAGCGTCACTCAGTCACTGAGTTCCTGCACTTCCTGCTAGTGGTGGTGGCGGCGGTGGCTTACTCTCGAAACAACTGGCATTATTGCTGTATGTCAGTGGAATATTACACTGGAATTTACTACGCTGAGCTCGCTAACCCTCTCCAATGGCCACAGCTCAGGAAAAAACGACGCCATGTTGCGCCACCGGAACTACCAAACCGTCTTCTTCTGCGCCGCCCCAACAACAACAACGGCCCTCCGTTGCCACCTTCATTCCCGCCATCGATCCTCCTCCCAAAACCGCTTCTGCCAAAGGTTTTTTTTTTTTTTTCTTTCAGATTTTTATTTATTAGTATTATTTTTTACTTGATCGTCTCCTTGGTTACTGATAGAATGATAAGAATAAACAAGTTAGTGGTGTCAAAGCAGTTTTTATTTTGGGTCAATTTATTTGTTTGACTGCAAGTTATAAAGTACCGTTTTCTTGATTGATCATGCTCGCTTTCTCGGTAGTATTATATTGAGTCCGTTTTTCTTCCTCTGTTCTAATTATCGGATTCCAAATTTCATTTCATTTTCATCGTCATACTCTCATCTTGGAAACATAGTAACATACATACTCCTTTCTCACTGCTTCCACTTACGTACATGGTAAACACTGCACCTTCTCTTGTACGGGGTCTTGATGTTTTCTCTTTTTTCTGCATCAATTTTATGCTCAGTGGACGAATTGTTGGAAGATTCAATTTGTCATGCAGGAGAACTTGAATGAAGTGTCGTGTTTCTTTTAATTGCATAAAGAAAGAGAACCTTATATTTTTCCTCTCTAATAATGAACCTGTATTCTTAATTTGGATGAGTTGTTCTGTGACAATCTGTAGTTTATGCAGTCCTTAATGTGCCTCCTTAGGGAGGAACTCTTCCAACCTTGGTTTCTAAGATAAAAAATTAGATATGGTTCTTAGTTGTTTTAGGTTCTATTCTTCTATCAAAACTGGAGTTTCATTTCGGTTACCTGCTTAATAAAAGTTTGTATTAAATGTAAGCCTAAGTTATTGAAGTGAAATCTCTAATTTTGATTCCAGAATAGCAAGTACTTAAGAAATTACATATAAGTTTTGTCCCTTCTTAAATTCCCCCAATTTCAATAAGGATAGAATTACGCTTTTAGCTTCTCTGTGGTGCATTGCTCACGGATGCTTCAACTTTGTTGCTCTCTCAGATTTGCAGGGAGAAAGGAGTCTTATGTATTGGGTTTATGCTCAGCTTTGCCATTTTTGTTGTTCTTGGTCTTGTGTTTTTCTTATCGTCTGCCTACTTTATCTCCTCCTCTCTCCTTAATGAAATTTCTTCTTGTCCGAAGTTGAAGAACTGTTCTTTTTGACATAGGTATCTCAGTCATGGTGAGAGCCCAAACCAGCCATCCTCTGGATCCACTATCTGCTGCTGAAATATCAGTAGCTGTGGCAACCGTTCGAGCAGCTGGGGCAACACCTGAGGTACATACTTATTTTCTTCTTTAACATACATTTTACATGGGTTTACTTCCGAGTAATGGAACAGCTGTGCTTGCCCATTAAGCTATAACCTCTCTATGTTACTATTTCTGCATGTTCACGAAATTGTTTGATTATCTTGTTAGGTGAGGGATGGCATGCGCTTTATTGAAGTAGACCTGGTAGAACCAGAAAAGCAAGTTGTTGCATTAGCAGATGCATATTTCTTCCCTCCTTTCCAACCATCACTGCTCCCCAGGACAAAAGGTGGACCTGTGATTCCAACCAAACTTCCTCTAAGGAAAGCAAGATTAGTTGTTTACAATAAAAAGTCAAATGAGACAAGCATATGGATCGTTGAACTTAGAGAAGTTCATGCAGCAACTCGAGGTGGACACCATAGGGGCAAAGTTGTTTCATCTACAGTTGTTCCAGATGTTCAGCCTCCAATGGTGAATACAAACTTACTCCTTCAAAATTTATTCTTCCTTAAAATGGTGATGATTATTAGGTTTTTTGGAGTCCTCCTTATGCCCATGCTAAGTAATTATTAAACTATTTACCTTTTCTTTTCTAATTTTTCTATGTGGAAGTTTGTAACTACTTTTCCATTTTTTCTAACTCGTCAATAAAAAATCCTAATTACCAAATTATGATAACCACTGCAACTGTTACATTGCCATTCGAGTTGTTACTTTCAATTATTTTCAAATTAAAATTGTTTGTGTTGTTCTCTCTGCCCCATAGGATGCTGTGGAGTATGCTGAGTGTGAAGCTATAGTCAAGGACTTTCCTCCATTTCGTGAAGCAATGAAGAAGAGAGGCATTGAGGATATGGATCTCCTGATGGTGGATCCCTGGTTAGTAACTGCTTCATGAAGATTTTGTAGACTATTATGAGAATTCATTTCAGCTATGTCTTGTTCTGTCTAATTCTCGTGCTGTTGAAACTTTCAGGTGTGCTGGATATCACAGTGAAGTTGATGCTCCTAGCCGAAGACTTGCTAAACCACTAATCTTTTGTAGAACTGAAAGCGACTGCCCCATGGAAAATGGCTATGCCCGTCCAGTTGAGGGAATCCATGTACTTGTTGACATGCAAAATATGGTTGTTCTTGAATTTGAAGACCGTAAACTTGTTCCCCTTCCACCTGCTGATCCACTAAGAAATTATACTTCTGGTGAAACCCGGGGAGGAGTTGACCGAAGTGATGTGAAACCCTTACAGATTATTCAGCCTGAAGGTCCAAGTTTTCGTGTTAATGGACGCTTCATTGAATGGCAGAAGGTGGTTGTCTGTCTCAAGCACATTTTCCAAAACCACATTATCATACATATTGAGAATTGATAAAACTGATGGACCATTTTTTGCAGTGGAACTTTCGTATTGGATTCACTCCTAGGGAGGGTTTGGTTATTCATTCAGTAGCCTATATTGATGGAAGTCGAGGACGAAGACCAGTGGCCCACAGATTGAGCTTTGTTGAGATGGTGGTCCCGTATGGAGATCCTAATGATCCTCACTATAGGAAAAATGCTTTTGATGCTGGGGAAGATGGCCTGGGTAAAAATGCTCATTCTCTCAAGAAGGTCAGGACATTTGCTTATATTCCAATCAAATTTTTCTTCATTATATCTTCCCTTTCAATGTAGATGAAATTAAACTGGTTGTGCATAATGTCATCATTTTCAGGGCTGTGATTGTTTAGGTTATATCAAATACTTTGATGCACACTTCACTAACTTCTATGGAGGTGTTGAAACAATTGAGAACTGTGTTTGCTTGCATGAGGAAGATCATGGTATTTTATGGAAGCATCAAGATTGGAGAACAGGTTTGGCTGAAGTTCGAAGGTCTAGAAGATTGACAGTGTCTTTCGTATGCACTGTGGCTAACTATGAGTATGGATTTTTCTGGCACTTTTATCAGGCAAGTTAAATATCCATCATGCGTTTATCTGTGTGTGTTGAATGATATTGGTGGAACCATCTACGATTTTTGAGGCCTACTCGTATATAGTTACTTTCCTTTAAATACGTACAAGTATCTCAGGTAGTAAGTTTGTATATAGAGAGTACTGAGAGGAATTCAAGAGGAGGGTCATGTTATGTTACCCTAAATCAGAAGGGAGTTAGACCTGTAGCATTGTTTGCATTGTTATATTATATTGCAGAGAGATATTCCCTTTATTGTTTTAAATTGCATGTATATTATATCTGTCTTTTTCTTACCTGACATTCCAAATTTCATTCCTTTTCTATGGATTTCTGCTGGATTTACGTGCCTAAGCTTCGAACATGCTAGTTTGCTGTCTCTGTAATTCTTTATTTTCTTGCAGGATGGAAAAATAGAAGCAGAGGTCAAGCTCACAGGTATTCTCAGCTTAGGAGCATTACAACCAGGTGAAACTCGAAAATATGGCACAACCATTGCACCTGGACTATATGCGCCTGTCCACCAACATTTTTTTGTTGCTCGTATGGACATGGCAGTAGATTGCAAACCTGGCGAAGCATTTAATCAGGTTAGCATGCAATTTCATTTTTAAGTGGGAAAGGTCTTTAGTGCAAAACGCAAAATTTCTTCTCCCCTACCAGGTCCAAATTTTATGTTGTAAATTGTAATAGTTAAAATATCAATTAGGATATTATACAGTTAGGTGTTTTCGCATTCTATTACAGGACAATGAGCAGTCTAGAATCATTCATGTATCAAAGAAAACCACATATGAACAGTGGTGTGCTCAGTGGTTTCTATTTTCATTATGTCCTTTTTATTGCAAACTACTATGATCTAAATCTTTAATATTGCTTCTCCTTTGCACCAACCTGCCTTCGATTAACAATAAAAAACTTTTAACATTGCTACCGTGGCTTATGAGTTTTCTGTTCTTACATATTTTCATTTTTCATGTTGAACTCCTGATTTTATGACTCAGTAGTTCATTCCACAGTTCCTTGTTGATATTTGTCTTTTCTCTTCCATCATAAAGCTAGAATTCATCAAGCATAAGCTCATACCTTTCCTCTCTGCCCAGGTTGTTGAGGTGAATGTCAAAATTGAAGAGCCAGGAGACAATAATGTTCATAACAATGCATTTTATGCTGAGGAAAAACTGCTTAAATCAGAATTGGAAGCAATGCGTGATTGTGATCCTTTATCCGCTCGTCACTGGATTGTAAGTTCTTACTTATTTTTAAGTCCCCTCCTCCAGGAAAAAAAAATATTCATTGAGATATTAAATTTTTCCCTGGGTGAATATTTCTGCTATCACTGTCCACTTTAGATGTTGTAGCAGGGGCAATCTAAAATTTTCAAATCTGGCTGCTGTTTTAAGCTGCTTCTGCTCTGTAAGTTGTGAAGGATATCGCACAGTACTATTTATGCTACATATATGTTAAATTTATTCACATCAATTGAAAACATTGTTATAGTTATTGTGTGTGTGTGAGAGAGAAATTGCATGATTCATGTCGTCATTGATTTAAGATTGCCACGCTATTAGTATTGTGGCCCCCGTATTGAGAAACTATCAATTGTACGATTCCTTTTTTACAGATTCCAAGATGCTTATAGTTCTTGAAAATCTTGAAACGCAGGAATGCGTTTATGTTAGCTATTTTGTCAGTTTTTTTTCCTACTTTTTCTGCATTCCAAATTTCCAAGGGCATATATTTCCTACAGACATACATATTCACTGTGCCAGTAGTCATATTTTAAAATGTTGGAATTATTTGGTAGTATGAACAAACTCTGTATATCTTACGCAATAGTGCACATTTTAGGTTAGGAACACAAGGACTGTAAACAGAACTGGGCATCTAACTGGTTACAAGCTAGTACCTGGCTCAAATTGTTTACCTTTAGCTGGCTCTGAGGCCAAGTTTTTGAGAAGAGCAGCTTTCTTGAAACACAACCTTTGGGTTACTCCCTATGCACGCGATGAAATGCATCCAGGCGGAGAGTTCCCTAATCAAAATCCACGCGTTGGAGAGGGTTTGGCCACATGGGTTAAGCAAAACCGATCGCTGGAGGAAGCTGATATAGTTCTCTGGTTAGTTCACTCCATTCTTCTAGCTAGATCATAGCTGCTACTTCCACAGTTTAATATTAAAATGTACAAATTTTATCAATTTGGGGTTGGTTTCTTTAACTGTATCTCAATTTTTCTTACCGAGATGAAATTGTTCTTTGAACTAGAAACCAAAATCAAAATAAATCTAAATTGACAAAATGTTTTGTTCATTTGACTTTAATCTGTTAGTTTGATATGAATATGGTAAAAAACATTAGTGTGTACGATGCTATTCCTCCAATACCCTTTTCCATTGCAAACTTGAATATGCAGCAGTGCTTATAATTAGTAGCTGAGGTGCCACGAATGTAAGATTTTTCTGGCTGATAATTGTTGTCCTGGACTTGAATTTCTGATGTGATGATTATTTATTTTTTGGCGGAATGTTCCAGGTACGTCTTTGGAGTGACACACATTCCTCGACTGGAAGACTGGCCTGTTATGCCAGTGGAACACATTGGTTTCATGCTTATGGTATGCTATTCATCCTTTCTGAATTTTAAATGAGGAACACTTCACTCAAATATACAATAATAGAAAAATATTAGCAACGCACTCTATCCAATACCTCTCTATTATTGGCGTGGTTAGAAAGAATGTTGTTAGCACTTCTTTGTTCCACCAAATGTTGAAACACATTTTCATATGAAATCATCAGTGATATACTTGTTTTGTGATCATGCAATTTATGATGCAGCCGCATGGTTTTTTCAACTGCTCCCCAGCAATAGATGTTCCACCAAATCCAGGTGATTTGGATGATAAGGAGAATAATGGCTTGCCTACCAAACCTAATCAAAATGGGCTAATTGCCAAGCTTTGAAATGATTGAAAACCTAGACAATCAGGCTCTGGCCTCTCTACGTGGTTATGTTCAAATAATAGGCTCTGGCCTCTCTACGTGGTTATGCTCAAATAATTCAATGTTAAATACTACTCTTTGTACTGGTGTAGTCTTCAACCTGGCTGGGTATTTAAGAAACGGCTATTATTGTATGTATAATTATCATGTATGTTTGTTGTTGCAAGGTGGACGCAAGGTAACTTTATGTCATTTAATTTGATGTAGAATCAATGGGTGAAGGTGAGTAATTGTGCCAGTAATAAATGAAATTGGATAATTATGGGAAAATGTTTTAATGCGTATCTAAAAATGGTGATCTACAATTCACCTACACCTTGAGAGAAAATAGTACAAGTTTACGGAAGATATGATATGTTGCAACAACCAAAAGAAAAAAACCTCCGAACAATAATGAAAGAAAATAATTGTATTATGATAGAAAGTTCTACAGACAGAAATTATCTCATGATATAATTTATATAACATAGAGTATATTCAAAAGTGTTTATCAGGTTTCTATAGATAGAACCTAGCGATATGATATGAGACAGTTAAGACAAAACATAATTTAATACAGGTAATAGACGATCTAATTTGATTTATCCACATTTTCTAGTAAACAGTTTTTAGTACTCTTTATCATATGATCGTGATTTTAGAGTTAACACATCACAACTTTTTATATTGACTATCACTCATGAAAGAGATATCGGGTTACCTTCTTTTATTCTTAAAAAAAAAATATTTTTTTTAAGCAATGTTTTAATCTTGTTATTGGTAAGGACTTCACATATATGAGATTTTGTTCTAAAGTTACCTTCACAATCCTAACATCTCTATCGAAGTGTAGTTTAACATAAATGTATTTAGTTCTCTCGTGATATGTATTATGATCAACTAGATGTTAGACATGTTGACTATCATCACAATGAAATAATAGTTATACAATCTTACACATTACTCAATTCTCCTATCTTCTCCTTTAATCAAAGAGTTTCATCCATTCCTTCTCCGAGTTCAATATACTCAACTTGGATAGTACATAAAGTCACCACTAATTGCAAACTAGCTTTTCAACAAATTACAGTTCCAAATTGTGTGAAAACATATCCAAAAATTGATTTTCTAGTGTCAACATTTCATGCATAGTCTACATCTATAAACCCTTCTATATCGTCTCTATAATGGGTAAACCTCTACACACTGATCCAAATGATATTGTTTGGTTCAACTAATTCAACACTCACTTCGAAGTCTCCTAATGAGCACATCCAAATTTGACATGAACTTACTAACCACACTAACAACATGTGCCAAATTCGGTCTAGTACACATCATCTTATACATGATACTTCCTACTCCATTAGCATATGAAATAGTCTTCATATTTCCCCTACCTTCTTCGGAACTAGAAGCCTGAATGATAAGGACATGACCAAGAGTAAGGAGTTTGAAGCACTAAAGGGCTTGAATGACCTATAACAAAAGCATGGATAAGGAGAGCCAATGAAGCTTTGCAATAAGTGTTGGATGCTCTTAGTAAAATAGAATCAAGTCTTGAAGAATCAAAGTTCACATTGATCAATTGTCTCATGATTGAAGAGGATGTTGTTTGACCCTAATAGAAAGATAATTTGTCATATTAAACTCAAGAATGACGACTTAATTTTGCTGAAGTAGACGATGAATATTAATTATTTTTTTTGAGTTTCAAATTTAATTTGAGTTGTTACAAGTATTTAAAAATGCAGTCGAATTTGGCTAAAAATTATAGAATGAATATTAACAATTTAGCAATTACACTGTGATACGACCCAAATCCATAAGAAGATGACCATGAATGCTAACTTTGAACGGTCATCTCAACAAGCAAAAGAAGATTCCATCAATAGGAGGAATGGCCAAGGACCAAAACACTTGAAGTTCTTCCTAATAGTCTTCTCAAAATTGAGGCCGAAGCCCAACAAACCAAGACCAATCTGAGGCCCAAGCCCAACTCATGTTTTCATCATCAACCATGCTTTAGAGAAATTACTAGGAGCAAGGGCACAAGCATTAGTAGATGAGCATCAATTGATGTCTCTTTTTGTAATCTCTTTAGAGTAGATTTAAATAGAACATAAAAGGGAGGTGTGGATAGGAGTTTAGGACTTATGAGAAGAAAGTAGCAAAGTCACACTTTCCATGCGAAGTCACACCTTACATGTGACTTGTATTAGGCGGCAATTTCAAATGATTTTCATTTGAATTTCCCACCTATTTTCTTTGTTCAAAATCGAACCTCTAATACTATAAATAAGGGTGCTTGGTTCATGTAAAAGGACATTGAAATTGAAGTAAAGTTACTATACTCAAATTGAGTGAGAATTAGTGAAAACTGTTCTCCTAGCTTAGTCTTATCTTATGAGTCTTTGGGAGCTCTCAAGTGGCGGCAACCACACTTATGTTGGAGTCTATTCATCTTCCAAGTGGCGTGAACATCTCCCTAGCTTCAACCACATAAGTTCTTCCTATCATTCATCTTCTAATTCTATTTCCATTCCATTTCAATTCCTAAATATGTTGAGTTCTTGTGTTCTTCATTCCAATTGGTTCATATGTTGTCTTTGATCATTCTATTCAGTTTAGTTGTGTTGTTTGCTGTTTTCAATTGGTTTAATTGTTCTTGATTTGTATTTTTGTTTCCGCACCTTATTTGTCATCCATTCATCACCTATAATTGTGTTTTTCCTTTGGTATTTGGAAATGAACTTTCACATCTACTTAACACTTGTTAAGTTAATGTCCAGTGGGGATTTTCCTTAGACTTCTCGCTTTAATTGCTTAAGAATTACCGATCCTAATTCTAAAAGGTGTCACCTAATGAATCAATCTAAAATCAACTCACATCACACTGCCAATTATTGGTTTAAATTTGAAGTAGTTTCACTTTTTCCAATTATTAGCTTTTATGTTGGTTTATTTACCTTGTAATATTTTTGAATGTTGAGATGGCTTATATGTAGTGATCAACAAAGGCAAATGAGGATAAAATTTTGATTATGATAAAATAGTTAGTTTTTTAGAGTTAGTTCTTCCTGGGTTCTTGGGGTTTTGTTGATCCAGAATTGAGATTTATATAAGGTCTTTCATCCTTTTGTGCGTATAATTTCTAGGACATATATTCAATCTTACTTTTTAAAATATAAATTCACACCCTCTACGAGTGATTATTATGACAATGAGGAAATCCACCATGAGTTTCAACTCATTTCAAACTTCACAAGTATGCATGAGCATAATGAAATTGTCTACTTAACATATGCTTAATAGCCTCAAACTTCAAATTATGAGATTTTCCAAGTATGTATTGATCGCAAAACTTCAACTTCTATATTTTATCATTTCCTAGTAGGTTGTGCTTTCTAGCTCCACCAGATCTCTTTCACTAATGTACCCAACTTTGATGTTATAACTTTGTCCTCTCTTGCATACACAATCACGGTTGAACCATCTAATATGTAAAGATCATTCTTTTTCACCTTTAGCAACTATAAACACCTCATTTGAAGTATTTATAGTACATTATTCAATCTTGGTTAACAAACCCTTAAAATCAAGCATACTTATTGACAATATTCCTCTTAAGCTCTAGAACATACTTCACATATTACAACTACATATCCAATTGTCAAACATTTCCAATCTGATCGATGTCATGTCTTGCACCTTACATCTACACCTTCCTCTTTCAATTCTAAGGTGTCAAAGAATTCCTTCACTTGAAACATACAATGAGTGCATATAAGTCCATGACCCAACTCCTCTATGTATCTAACATTGATGCCACCAACACTCCAGCAAACTTGTAACTATCAAACATTACCTAAATATCAACAGACTCTCCCATGAAATGGGAGTTTCTACCCTTTCATTCTTCTCCCTCTCCCAACAGTTTATCTTGCAATAATATCTCTTGTGGAAATTGCAACACTCATGCCCTTTATTCGTCTTCTAATTAAATGAATGTTTTGACTTCTTCCTTTTGACTCCCTCTTTTTCCCACTCTTTAACTCTGAGACATTCAAACCTAAACCATTATTGTTTGCCTTATACTTTTAAAACTTATTTATCTCCTTAGTCTGAATTAAGGTTTGAACCTCCTCCGGAGTAATTTGTTCCTTCTTGAATAGCAAAATATCTTTAAAATTCTCAAATGTTTTAGTCAAGGCATTAAGAAGTAGTAAAACCTTATCTTCATCTTCGAGCTTCACTTCATTGTTCTCCAGATCATCCAAAATCTTATTAAAATTTTATCTCTATCATCATTTTGATTTAGTCATCTTAAATGAATAAAATTGTTGCTTCAAACAAAGTGTATGTGCGATTTTTACAAAATTGTTATCACTCCATTTAAATTTATGTAAAAATGTTTAGTATTAATCATCCCATATTTTAGCCTTTAGCAACTCTATAAAGTATCAGGTAGGGTGATATAAATAGGTTGAAAAAGAACAAAAATGAAATAACTAAAATACTTAATCAAATATAGTTAAAATATTATTTATAATAATAATATATAGTTTATATTTGAATTTTTTAAAGTGAGATGATCACACTTATATGATCATTACTTTGGTTTTTATATATTTAGGTTATATGTACGTGTTTTTTTTATCCATTAGTGAATAAGTGAAGAATATGAATTTTTTTTGGATCGAACTCTTATCACTAGGTAAAAGATTATAACTATTAGTTAATATACATTTTTTTCTACTAAAGAGTGTAACAGTCCAAACATCACGATTCGATTGTGACTTGGGCAACCTAGCCTATGCTACAAGACAACTGATGCACCCTACAACAATATTCGATGTATCCCCCCTCTAAATAACCCCATAGTTGTATTATAGTTGATGGTTGTCTTGGTAACCAACTTAGAGGGTGAGTGAAAAAATTTAGGTTTGTGGATTGCTTATATTGAAAGTCTTTCTCATTGGTGTTTTAAAGTGTCACCCGTTGAGATAAACAAAGATACAAGTAAATTTCAAAATAGAAAGGGAGTATACCAATATGGAAGGGACTAACACTTGATGGGGAGATTGTTAGTGATTCAAATGTGAGTTTGAGTCTCATATTGAGTAAAAATAAGAAAGTTGAGCAACATATAAGGAAGAAGACTTATAAACTCATTGTCTTAAAGTTTTGTATTAAATGTAGTTTCATGATTTCTTATATGAGTTGTTCATGATTCATTGGTGTTAAATCTCTCTAGTGTATCCCACTCAAAAGAACCCATCATGTTGATCTTTTAACTCTATTTAGTTCTTTAATGGTAGTTTTTCTTAGTTCTAGAGTAACTTAACTTTAACTTCCTACCAAATGGTGTTTTGAAAGTGCCTACATAACCTTCAATGAATACTTACTATCACTATTACTTGTGGTTATCACAACTAGATTTGTAGCCTCAATCATCACTCCTAACAAATTTGTAAGTTCATCAACATTAAGATTGATAATATCTTCCACAACAACCATCACCATCAATACCACAATCATTTTGTTGTCATCACACACAATGAAGCTCCACTACCACATTATCTAACATTTACACCAACTTCACTGGACAAAGCCACAATTTATAAAAGCTTCCATAATTTTGTAAGTTAATCACAAGCTAAATGAAAATATAATCATAAAAAAAATTGTACCATTGTAAAAGGTTTTAGGCTATAATCAACATATAGTTCTTATTCATCTATGTTAATATCGTTTGAAACATTTTATGAGATCATTTCTACTCAAAAGTTGGTCATAAAATTCAATCCAAAGCCTATATATGTAGTCAACCAAGCTTTGAACACCCAATATAAGACTTGTTTTAGTGTATCAAATAAAATTTCTCTAATGTTTAATATAGTAATCATTTTTGTTTAAGTATCTTTTGTTACCTATGTCATTCATTAAGTTAATTCATACATGATCTTGATTAAGTATCTTTTGTTACCTATGTCATTCATTAAGTTAATTCATTCCCATTATCTAGATTAACATGATAGGTCATATATGATACAAAAGCATATTGGTCGTTATAAAAAAAATATTGATGACCAAAACAAAAATTCAAAATATTTGGACGTCTTAAACCAAAATAAATATAAATGAATATTCTATTTAGGGACTTGAACAAGATATTGATGTTTTGTTTTTTCAAATCTTCATTTACCTTGAAATAAAATCAAGACTTCAAATGATGCAAAGTTAGCTCACAACCATACTATAAATATAGGAAATGAATTACATGCAATTTAGGTTAAACTACCTTGAGCATATTATCCCACACTATTTTTGCAAGTATATAGTACATATTTGATGAACTTTCAAATTTTACAGGAAAAAAAAAAGGTTATTTGTTTCTAATTATTCACAAACTCCTCCAAGTAAAATGAATGTCTCCAATAGGTTAAGATATTTTCTCAAAGTTAACCATAACATAGTCTATTAGGCAAGTTACAAACATTCTTAATGTTCACCTTTACTTTCTTAGTAAATTCAAATTCGTCTATAGAAAGGTAAATATTTTGTTAAATTTGAAAGCAATAGTATTAAGTAAATTGAATGTGATGGAGGACCATCCAAGCCATCACAAACTAGATTTAGAAGTCCAAAGAAGAAGATACATCATTCCCAATCTCAGAGTCTTTCCTCTTCTGAAGTACAAAGTAGAATATGATACCTTTTCAACCTTGCATTAGTATAGAATACATGTAGAATAAAAATCTAACCTAGGTAGAACCTTGTGTGCCAAGCTAAGATAAAATAAAAGGCTGGAATGCAAGGTAGGGTATAAAAGAAGCTTGGGTGGCAAGCAACCTTCTAACCCTAACTTGCCATGCAATTTAGGGTTTGAGTAGCTTGTCATGCAAGTTTCCTAACCCCATAATAGGGCTTCTCCTTTGTACAATTCAAAGTTTGATATAATTGAGTAATGAATTTCTATCAATATTCAACATCATCTACTCTCTCTGAAGTCTCTTTTGAGTTAGCTTCTCTTAGCAAGAAACTTAGGCCTAAGTAGGAGTTGGCCTAACCTCTCCTAACTCCCCCTTTCACACGATCCAAATATCCACAATCTCAATTCATCTTCATCTTAAGACTTTCACTGTTTATTCATCATTTATCCCTTCATCACTCACGAAATTGACAAAGGAGCTAAGAACTTCTCCATCAAGTAGATCATATCACGATTCTTCAATTCTAGCAAAGTAAAAAAAATTCAATTTTTTTCTCTCATCAATTTCGTGTTGTTTCACCGTTTATTTTCACATTTTGAAGTTTTCCACCAATTATTTCTTCCATTTTTACATTGCAATCGGTTTAAACTTATGAAATCTTCTTGAATAGTCCATACACAAGTTTTTACCGTAGGATTCCATTGTGTTTGTTGTTTTGTGCCTATTTTTTTGCTTTTTCTTGCGTTTTCTTTAATGTTAATCGTGCAATCTCTTTCAAATCACTTTAGTTTTGGTTTATACTCTCTTCCATTTATGTTTCATGTGACGTGTTTCCTCAATTTGTCATAAATTTCCATTTAAAGCTAGTTTTCCATGTGTTTGATAAAATGCATATCATGATGTCTCTCTAATAGGTTAATATCTCTCACCAAAGTCTGCCAATACACCCAATTCATTTTTTTTGGTTGATAGCCTTTTGGTATCGATATTTGTTTTGGTTGATAGCCTCTTGGTATCGAGATTTGTTTTGGTTGATATTCTCTTGAATGTGTTCAAGGGTTTATTGTTTTGTAATAACTTTTTGAAGTTAGTGGAACCAACTACTCTAAGGTTGAATTGTTAAGGCTAAATGTAGGATCTTATTGATTTGAACCATTATCTTTCTTTTCTTATCGTTTTTTTATTTATGTTGCAATTCAATCTTGTATCAATATTGTTTTCAATATAAATGCATTCAGTTGAAAAGAGTTTTTAAAAGAATTTCAATAAAGGAATTTTTTTATGAAAAAAGATTTAAAAATCAATTCAACCCCTCTTGGATTAGAGAAGTTGTTCATTATTTTCTCACAAGTGAAACTAACCAGTTTTGAAAGTTAATTGATAAAGCTACGACTATTAGAGAAGTTTTCCCTATAACTCTTCTTTAAGGTGGTTTTAAAATAATGAAGGATTTTTATGTCATCTTCTAGCACACACATTTGTTTTACATTAAAACATACAAGTTTTAGTCACCTAATCCTATGTTTAGCACTCAGAGGGGCTTAACTTAACTCAAATAAGGAAATTAACAATATATTCAAAAAATACGTTAAATGTTGTAAAACAATCAATACATTTTAACAATTCTGGTGATTATGTCAATCTCATTTTTTTTAATCACTGTGAATCCTAATTAAAGGTATGGAGTTGCCCATGAATACAGAGACAGATGAAATGGAAGGAAGATGCATTGATGTCATCAAGATATTTAAGTGAAAGTCTGTAGAAGAGGATTTCAAAGAAGTTGTGATGTTTGATGAGGAGAGGTGAAATGAAGCAAAAATGCATTAATGCTTTCAAAATACTAAAATGAAAGTTTTAAAGTAGCGTAATGTTTAACGATGATATTAAAGTTGTCACTCTTTCAACCTTTTGAAGGGATTCATTTTTTTAACCTTTTACGAGACATCATTAGAGGGATGTTGTGAGGTTTAGGTCAAATAAAATAAAATAGAAAAATAACTTGAAAAAAATGTAAAATTAAAGAATAATTAATTAAAATGGGGACAAGAAGGAATGTGTCTAATTATACGGTAAATAATGACATCTTAATAAATTATGTTTAAAATGACATAATTTATCATTACAAGAAAATTATTAAATAGAAACTAATTTTAGAAAAAAAAATAGTTGTTATATTAACTAAATTAGATATTGTTTTATAGACTAAAAAAATATAGATTAAAAAAATTATAGACTAAAAATATTATTGGTATCTAAAGTAGTTTCTATTATTAATAAAAAAAATTATAAATTAGTTTCTAAATTGGTATTTGATTGACTACCAAATACTTTAGATTCTAAAATTGGTAGCTAAAAAGTTGGTAGTTAATTAGATACCTTAGTAGTTAGTTTATAATTTTTTATTAATAATATAAACTACTTTAGATACCAATCATATTTTAGTCTATAAAATAGTATCTGATTTTTTTTTATAAAAAAAAAACTATCATGTTAGGCAACAATATGAAACTTAATCTCAGCTAGGCTGACACCTCAGGTTTCAACAAGCATCTACCACCACATAAAAAGAGTATTATTAAAAAGAAAAAGAAAAAGAAATCAAGCAAATATGGGAGGACTAAGCCAAAACCCATAAAAAACAACCTTAGTAAAGCGATACTTAGGTAATCTATACCTATTAATAAAGAATTCTAGGAATAAGCAGGATGGAAGCTTATTATACCAATGAAACTTCTTCCTATGAATGACACCTAAATTCGCAAGCTTGTCAGCACAAACATTGCCTTCACGAAAAATGTGAGAAATTCTATGTCTGATTTTCCCACAATAATCAAGTCATGTGTTCCACCTATTACGAAGGGACCAAGGAACAATAGCTCTAATAGTAAATGAAGCACAAACTAAGACAAAGTCACATTCAAGCCACAAACATGGAAAATCCATCTTTTTGGCTTCTTCAATAGCATGAATCACCCCATAGAACTCAACAACCAAAGTATTCTGAATATCCAGGAAAGTAGAGAAACCACCAATGAACTCCACCATACTCCCATGAAAAATATCACCACAAGCAACAAGATCAGGAGAACCCCTAACAACACCATCCGTATTAAATAGAAGAGGATTTATAAGCCAAGCTAAGCTGGTATTTAGATTTAAGAACTCTGGCTTTCAGGAGACGTGACCAAGGCTTATTACTATATGCAAAATTCCAAGTAAGCTTGAGAAGATAGGCATTATTTTCATGTTGTAGATTATTAATCTTCAACCCTTCAATATCAATAGGAAAACAAATCTTAGCCCAGTTAACGGTAGAGGTGCCTTTCTTAATAATGTCCCCAGTGATGTGAGCTGATTTTAGGATTGTTCATTTTATGGTGTGACACTTTACTTAGATTGGGATTTTAAGCAAGAATATGGTGAGAACTCTAAGAAGATCCCCACTAGACACGAACTTAACTAAGTGATTAAGTAAGTGTGAAGGTTCACTTTACAAGAGCAAAAGGAAAAGACAATTATAAGGTGAAAATGATGCTAGAAGGTGCGGAATTAAAGAACAAGGAAAGGAAACCAAATAGAATTGTCGAATGGAAACAAGGAAAACTAAACAAGAACATGATACAAAGAGTAAAAAATGGAATGACAATGGAAGAATAGATGAAGGAAGGAGAAAGCTTATGTGATGGATTTGAGAAGTGGAACACGCCACTTGGAGTGTGATTGGCCTCCAAGATAAGTGATGCTAGCCGCCACTTGAGAGCTCTCAATACTCATAAGATAAGACCTAAATGCTAAGAGGAATTCAAACCTCACTAACACCTCACAATTTGTACAGAGTAACTCTTCTAATATTAATTTCAACTTGTAAAATACACTAGGTAGGCCTCCTATTTATAGGTGAAGGAGCCTTGAAGAACAAGCTAAAGGGGTAGGAAGGAAAAAGGGAAAAAATGGGCAGTCTTAGGGTTTGACTAAGTCAAACCCGCATCCTAGGCTTGTCCTTCTTGAAACTAGGTCAAAATGTCTTCCAAAAGGGCTAGGAGCAAGCTAAAATGCTACCCACACCCTTATTATGCTAAAGGTAGCTTATTCTAGCCTGTATTTGCTATTTGGACCCCCAAAGTGAGCCCAAATTATTTATAAACATATTCTATTTCTTAAGAAGACCAAAAGGAAGAACTTCTGATATTTTGGTTTATAGCTTCTTCTTCTTTTGTTGATTCTTTCTCGAGGCTTGGTGGGGCCTCACTTTGTATCTTGAGATGACTGACCCTTCTGGGAAGTGCTTCTTGTGTCCTTAGTCATTTGTCGGTTCGTATCATGCTCCCCAGGTTCGAAAGAATTCGTCCTCGAATTTAGAACTCCTGCAAATAACATAGTGAGTTTGTTCACATGATTTGTATATGGTAGGTGTGAAGCACACTTATGTTCATTAAGCTTAGGGAGGTTACATGGTTGAATTCTAGTTACATGCCATGTTTGGAAAGAATACTTGGGGATGAAATGATTTTGGGAGAATCCTCTTAGAAGGTGATAACCTTTATGAGGTTTTTGAATATCGTCCCTAAACTTCTTAATCAAATATGTCAAGTATTTAGAATGTTTAGGTAATGAAAAAGACAAGGAAGAAAAACACCTTTGAGGTGAAGTGATGATACCTGTGTTATCTTGTCCTTCGTTTTCTCTTTCATTTTCACTTTTGGTTTTTGTTTTAATTTGGTCTTGATTTACCTTTTGTAACATTATGGTTCTTTTATTTGGACAATTGGAAGCTATGTGCCCAAAACCTAAACATTTAAAACATTTTGTGCTTGAAATTTTGGTGGGTGACTTAGGGGTAGAGGTAGAAGGATTGTGTTTAGAAACTTTTTTGGTGAGAAATGATTTCTTTTGAAAAAATGCGAAGTAGAAGTTTTTGTAGAAATGTTGTTTGCATCCTTCCTATAAGATTTGTAGAAACCATCATTAGGAGTATTTTTTAAAGTTGTTTTCTTTGAAATTTGTGATTCCACCTTGATGGCTAGGTGAACCAACTTCTTTAAAGAAGAGTACTCATATAATTCTACAACATCTTTAATTTCTCTCCTTAAACCACTCACAAACCTAGTGAACTTTGACTCTTCACTATCATGCATATTTATCTTATCAAAGTTATTTCTAGATCTTTAAAATATTCATCTACCGTCCTAGGTCCTTAATGAAGCCGTTGGAGCTTCAACAAGAGTTCCTTCCTATAAGGAGGAGAAACAAACCGCGCACGCATACATGCTTTCAAATCATACCAAGAGACCATGACTGGCCTCTTGTTTAGCCCAATGTCCATTACAGTTTGTTGCCACCATTGGATGGCATAGTCTAAAAAAACTAGGGAAACTAACCTAACCTTTTGGTCCTCGGTGACCTTATACACATTAATAAGATGTTCAACTTTAGCTTCCCATTCTAAATACAAAGTAGGGTCATTGGACCCACTAAAACTAGGTAACTTTACAAAATCAAAAGAATGTTGTGGTTGGTGTTGATGGTGCCGTTTGTCAAAATTGTGCACTCATAAATCATGTTCTTGACTCCCATAGTGCATGGAATGTCTAGTTTCTCTTGGCGGCTCCCATCTCCTTTCTTGAGTTTGCCTTACTTGAGCTTCTTCTAGTCTTGGCAATCTTTTTGCTAGTTGGCTTATTTCCTCGTCTTTGTGGACCATTCGCTTCTTAACTTCCACGAGTTCTCCCAAAAGGTGGGTATTGTGATTGCGGTTTTAAAGATTCACCTAAAGAAAGATGAACCATAATTCACAAGTGAACAAACAATTAGTGAAATAGAAGTTAGTAAAAACACTCTCAAGTTTGGGCCACTTATGGAGAGATCTCTCAAAGCACTCAAAGAAATTTTTCTTCCCTTAACAAAGGTCTTTCTTGAGGTTGAAATACTTTCAAAGGAAAAAGGACAAAGCCTTAAACACTTGATCTTAAAGGAAACCACCACAAAACTTAAGGGAAAAAAAAAAGACAAACAAGAAAAACTAAAAGCTAAACCAAATTGGAGAAATAGATGATGACAAAACTTGAAAAAGAAGACAAGCAAGAAAAAGGCACACAAAAAGACTCTAAGATACTTACTTAGCCTTGAATAATGAAGTTTTACTATTGCTATAAAAATGTAAAAGCAAAAGGATCAATTCCACAATGTTGAAATCAATTTGCCAAATAACATTAAGCCACTTTGAGAAATGGTGATTTGACAAAAAAAATAAAATAAATGGTTGCGTCTACTTTTGTTCTCTTTGTTTTTTTTTATACTAATTGGATGTTTATGGAAATAAGATGTCCACAATTCTTTTCATGCATAATTCATTTACTACCAATTTCTCACAAAAAGTGTTGGATTCAAATTAATTGATCACTTGAAATCTTATATTTGGAACAAAGATCTACCTCTACTTTAAACAAACTTCTAGTGATTTTTAGACTTCAAAATTTAAAGCAAAATAAGTAGAATAAAAGTAATGACACCTAGAACACTAAGAACATATGACATAATCAGAAGAGGTAAGAAAAAAAATTGGACAACAATTTAAACATTCAAAAGCGAAATAGAAGTGCTAATGAATAAAAGAGGTGTTGAAAAATAAAAGCAAGAAAGTAAGGGCTGAATTTTAAAGTTGCTTGAATTAAAGCAAGAAATTAAAGGTACTTGAATTTAAAGAAAAGATATTAAATGTGCTTGAATGTAAAGTGTCAATCAACTCAAAGCAAAATAAGCTCATGAACCTAAGCTCTGATACCACATGATGTGAGTTGATTTTAGGATTGTTCATTTTATGGTGTGACACTTTACTTAGATTGGGATTTTAAGCAAGAATATGGTGAGAACTCTAAGAAGATCCTCACTGGACACGAACTTAACCAAGTGGTTATGTAAGTGTGAAGGTTGACTTCACAAGAGCAAAAGGAAAAGACAATTATAAGGTGGAAATGATGCTAGAAGGTGTGAAAATAAAGAACAAGGAAAGGAAATCAAATAGAATTGTCGAATGGAAACAAGGAAAACCAAACAAGAACATGATACAAAGAGTAAAAATGGAATGACAACGGAAGAATAGATGAAGGAAGGAGAAAGCTTATATGTTGAGTTTTGAGAAGTACAGAAACTCTGCACATTTTATGAGAGATTATAATGAGGCTTGTTTCCTCTTTACATGGTCTTATCTTGAACAGTGTGAGGCTCTCAAGTGGCGACCCTTCCACTTATCTTGGAAATGACCACCATTGATGCTTAGCATGTTCCCAATTCATTTTCGCAATCGCATTTCATATTCACCATATCTTGTTTTTTCATCTTTTGCCTCTGTGAAGTGAACCTTCACACTTACTTAACCACTTGGTTAAGTTCGTGTCCAATGGGAATCTTCCTTAGGTCCTCACCCTTAATTGTTAAAATCTCAATCTTAAATGTAAAGTGTCACCTAAATGAAAACATCTAAAAATCAACTCACATCACCCAGTTCAAATGAAGTTTCTACTCCACTGCTCAACTTGCTTAAGAAGAGAAGTAGGCCATTTATACACATTAAAGTTATAAGCAAGGAAACCAGTAAGCACATTGTTAACCAGCTGGATTATATCCATCATGCTAAGAGATTTCCCTTTTCAAGAAGCAAACTTCAATTTAACTTTATCAGCCAAAGGTTGGAGAAATTTGAGCTTGGGAGCGCCAATAAAAATAGGCACCCCTAAATAGTTAAAGGGTAAAGAGCCAAGATTGCAAGAAAGATCTCTTTGAACTTTTGTAATGAATCTTACAGAATTATCCGTAGAGAAGAAGTTGCTCTTAGAATTATTCACATATTGACCAGAAAAGGCACCATATTTTTGAAGAAAAATATTCAAATTTCTAAAAGATTTATTATCAACTTTACAGAAAACACAAATATCATCAGCATATAAAATATGAGAGGGAGTGATATAACATTTAGGGCTATCTTATTATCATTCACAAGCTTAGAAAGGACTCTACTTAGAACTTCCTCTACAAGACAGAAAAGCAAGAGAAATAAAGGATCACATTGTCTCACACCTCTACTACAAAGAAAAAAAGCCAACAAAATTGCCATTCATTATAATAGAAAGCATAGTTGACCTAAGAATCGTACTAATCCAACTAATAAAGGAATGATGGAAACCAAAAATGCTTCAACACTAGCAATAAGAAGTTCCAACTCAGACTATCAAAGGCTTTATGAATATCAACTTTATAAGTCATATTACCCCTTCTGACTTTCTTAGAAAGCTTGTTAATAGCCTCAGAAGCAATACCAATACATTCATGAATTTGCCTACCCTTCACAAAACCATATTGATTAGGAGAAATGATTTTGGAAGCCACCACAACAAGCCTATCCGCTAGGATTTTGGAAATGACCTTAAACTTGAAATTAGCCACAACAATGAGTCTAAAATCTTTAATAGAGTCAACACCTTGAATCTTAGGGATAAGGGGGACCACATTACTATTCATCTTAGGAAGGATCTAGTTTTGATTAAAAAACTATTAAACAACTTTGCAAACATCTTTCCCAATAATCTCCCAACAAGAATGATAGAAGACACCACCAAAACCATTAGGACTAGGGACACTATTACCATTAAGATTAAAAACAACAATCTTGATTTCCAAATCATCCGGACATTTAGTAAGCATAATATTCTCCTCAGAAGAAACCATGGAAGGAATTAAGGTGCCAATAAATTCTTCACTAGAACTAGTAGTGTGAGCATTAGAAATAGGATCTGCATAGAGATTTTTGTAAAAATCCAAAATATGATACTCAATGAGCTTGGGATCCTCAATAATAGCATTATCATCTCTTAATCTATGAATTAGTTAATATAGTAACTAATTATTTTTATCTCTAAAATTAGTTTATATTTATTAATTTTGTTATAGTGTAGACACATATTTTTGTGTGGCTATAATTATTATAATTGTAAACACAATATTTTAAATGAAAAAATTAACAATTCTAATATTACCAAATAATAAAGTAAATAGTGAAAATGTCATTAAAGTTGTGTACAAAAAAACAACCCTATTTAATTTATTTTTGTAGTAAATATTTGTTAAGAAATATTGTGTTTGACATTTTTCTTGTTGTGCATTAGAAAATCCAAAATATGTAAAACTACCTTGCAAAGATGTGAGCTTCCACCCTTTCTCGTCTTCATGTTTGCGACATAGATTTACGTTCCTTCTTGTATTCTCTAAGGCTGTTTCTTTGATCTTTCTCTTCTTTTCAACTATACCAAAGAAAAACATGTTAAAAAAATTGTTTTTCAAGGTTATATATCATTAAGAAATTAATCTATGTTTAAGACACAGTATAAACTCTTCTAAAAACATGTTAGAAGCAAAAGATGATTAAAGTTTTGTTTCCAACAATTATCCAAATTTATTCTTAGTCATTAAACAAATGTCTTTCACATGAATTTTTAATTTTCTCTTAAAGAATACCCCGCGCAACAAATATATATAAAAGAAAATTGTGTCACCAAGGACACTCTAAAATATTATAATTTAGTTTTGATGGACAAGTATTATTTTAATAGGATTCGTATTGATAGTTCTAGAATGATCAATAATCAATACTTAGAAATGATTTTGCTTATGGTCTCCAATAATGACACTCCATTTAGGAATATTATATAAATTAACATAATCAACAAACAACCACTAGAGAAGTCAAGAGAAATCTTAACTCTTCCTTTTGAAAATTTTGAGTAACACATTGTTTTTAGTGGTGTGGATTAACCCAAATTAAAACAAAACTAGTTTACGTTAAATGGTAGAATAAATTCTTGAGTTTCGCAAATATTTTATATTATAAATATAATTTAAAAACACTGCATAAAGGTTTTTTGTCTTCTTTTTACATGTGTGAATGCAAGTTATTCTGCCTATAAAATATCAGATCCCGAGGGACCATTGTTTGGTACACAGCATTCTATGAACTTTCTGAAGTCATTCCCCACTTGGTAAGCCAATGAGGTTTTTTTATAGTTTGAAACTTTTCAAAATTTATACTTTCATTTGTTTTCATTAATTTTTATTTAATACTTTAATTAAGTAACTTAATTTAATATTTTATTATTATATATAATTATTAAACAGATGTGAGAGAAAATGTAGGATGTTAAAATAATACTTTTTCTTTTGTATATATTCATAATAAACATTCTATATTTAATAGCAGTCTAAGAAGGAGACAGAGAAGATAAGCATGACTTTATATTGTACCATAGTGTTGAATCTGCCAATTATTGGTCACCAAAACATAACTTTTATTATAAGTGTAAAATATATACATAGAGAGTGATTCAAGTAGCATAGGATTCTAATTTTTCCCTCCACATGTGACTTGTCGCTTTACCATATGAATCCATTAGCTAATATCACAAAGAATAGGGAGAACCTTCCCACTATCAATACAAGCCAGGGTAGGGTTCATTTCAAGAGAAATATGCTAACTTTATTCTATTTATATCCATCACATATATTACTACTAAAACTTACTTCATACTCTCTTCCACAACTTATACTTATTAAATACACACTACTATAAAATTATTAAATAAAAACTAATTTTAAAAAAATTAATTTTAAAAATAAAAAATAATTAGTTACTATAATAATTAAATTAAAGATCATTTTATAAACTAAAAAAAATTTAATTGTTATCTAATTAGCTACCAAGGTTTTAACTACTAATTATTTAGATTCTAAATTTGGTAGAAAAACTTGGTAATTGTTTAGATACCAATTTAAAAACTATTTAATAATAATAAAAATTAATTTAAAAACCAACAAAAAAATTTAATTTTTAAAATAGTATCTAATTTAATTATTATATTAATTAATTATTATTTTTCTCTACAATTGATTTTTATTTAATAATTTCTTTGAAGTGAAAATTATACTCTTTTCAAACTTTCACATATAAATCTATCCATAACTTTAATTTATGATAGATTGACAGTATATTTGACATCATAAATTAAAATTCAGTCTAAATTAGGTTTTTAAGGGTTACTTGGATACTTTGTAACAGGGTTGAAATATTTTTAAAATGTCTTATATTTATTTTTTATTTTTATTTTTATTTTTTTTTCTGATACAAAAATTTATAAAATTATAAACCTTTTTAACTGGGCAATCTATAATTTAATAAATGTAAGAGCCTTGTGTTTTAATTAAAACACAATTTATGAGTTTATGAATTTCTTTCTAATCCACATAGTAAAACCAAATTTTCCTTGGCAAAATAAGGAATTATTTACGTTTTTTTTTGTATTTTTATTACAAAAGTATAGCATATTTTTATTTATTTTTTGTTTTCAAGAATGTATAACTTTTATTTATATAGTGTTCACTATTTTAGAGAAATTTTAAAATAATTTTTAAAAAAGCAACCCAACCTTTTATGAAGGAAACTCACCCTTAAGTTGAATATCAACATATATAAGACGAATGAGAGAATTTAAAGTAAGTTTTATATTGTACTAAGTTTTAGCTATACCTACTCAAATATTTTTCTAAAATTTCTGAATAAGACATTACATATTATGAACACACATTGAGCCGTTCTTGTAACCATTAAAACTCTAAATATAGACCATAGCCTTGTTTTATATTGGAAAATCATTTTTCGCATTAATGAAAGTCACACCTTCTCACAAAAACACATCTTCCTACTAAGTTACACACCTTCCAATTCTTTGAAACTCAACTTGATTTTATTCAAACCGTAAGACATACATACACCTAACAAAGGAGGGTGTTTGAGGTTATATACTGTTCACTATAACAGGATTCAACTATTCCTAAAATCCTTCACATTAATTCTTTTTTTTTTTCATAAAAAAAAAAGGATACTCAAAAGATAGAAAAAACTTACAGAGATATATTTATATAACCCTAGCAATGAACTCTTATCTTAGTAACAAAATTTGAATCTATATTTTTGTAAAGAATGAGTTAAACTTTTGATGAAAAGAAAAAAAATTATTGACAGAAGGAAAGGTAATGGTACTTGGGTATGAGGACTGGTGTGGGGCTTGGGTGTGCAGTCAATGAACAATGTGCTGTGCCCCATCTCGTCTCTTTGAAAACGATTGCATTCCTCCTTTCGCTTTTGGCAACTCAACTATTTGTTACTTATCTCTGATTTTGACTTCATAATCAAATTTCTTATTCCTTCGCGTGTTCACCAACAGTGTCACATGTACCCTTGTGGAATCGCACCATTTCTTAGCTAACCATGTTGGATAAGGAAATAGTTCTTATATCAACATTATCCATAAAAGCACAAACACATACCTTTTAATCAGAAAAATACATTCACCATCTCAGTTCACTTTCAACAAGAGACTCGTTTTCAAAACTCTTACATAATATATAACATCGTTGATCATGAAATAAAATGATTGAGATCATGCAGGCTAATTAAGATGTGATTTTCATTTATTTCTAGTTTCTCTATACAAAATGCTTCTAATAATATCGAACTACCGAAGCTCTAGCTACAGAACCAAACAGAAAAAATTACACTATTGAGAGAGAGAGAAACACTAAGTACACAAAACCAGAAGCAAAAGCTAGCTATAGTTATCTCTAAAGAAGAAAGTAGGTACTAAAATTCGTTTTTGATTTTTCCGTTCATATTTTTCTCTTGGGTGGGATCAATTACGTGGCGTATGAAGACTGTTTCCAAGTCTGGTGGCGTGAAAAGCTCTCGAACAACGCCATGATAATTGCACTTGAAGGAAGATTTCGGCTTCCTGGGAGGAGGTGGGCACGTGAAGGGTGTCGGGATCTTGGATTCCACGGTTGTTGGTGTGGTGGAATGCTCCTCTGTGTCAACCTCTTCCTTCTGTTCCTTCTCGACAGGGACGGTGTATATAGGCTTCAATGGCGCTCGTAACGCAATTCCAGCGATGACCCATTTTCTGTTGGTATCTGAATCAAACCCTCCCTCTACTTGAGCCATCTCGGAGAACCCCATGTGGATCAAAAAGCATAAGACTTTCGCAGCCTTGGTATATATATATATCCTTGGATAAATAGAAGTGTTTAGGACTTGTTTGGTTGTTTTGTTTCTTTTGATAAGGAATGGGAAAGTGTTGACTGAAGAAAAGGTTGGAAGTGGGAATTAAAGAGGGAGGAAAATAAAAGGTGGGAGTGTGAGGGGACAGTGGAAATGAAAAGGAGAAGAGGGTTGAGTTGAGGTAAGAGAATGAAGGAGAATGAAGGAGAATGAATAAGAATGAGAGAAAGAGTAAGATACAGTATTAAATGTGTGGAATAAGGTGTGAAGATGATGAATGTTGGTGTGTTAGAAAAGAGGTTAGAAAGCAATTGGTGAAGAGAGAAGCAAAGGAAGAAACTCGTGACATAAGCAGTGACCATTAAATAAAGAACACCAATTAGAAGAGTGTGAGAGAATGGTGCTGCTGTTGAGGATGAAGATGCCCGTGAAAATGCCTCAACATAAGACAGGAACTGTAAATAAATGCTTAATGTTTACTAATAAAGAAAATTATCATGCTGCCCTCTCTCCACTTCTTTTTTTATATTTTTCTTTCTTTTACTCTCACTTTATTTTTTTAGAGTAGTAACATGTGTTAAGTCAATCTTAATCCTAATTAATACGAAGAAGAAAAAGTTAACACTTCAATATAGAAATCAAATTTAGATAAATATAATTGATTATTATATTGATTAAATTAAATAATAATTTAAAGATTAAGTAAAATATTTTAAACTAGTATTTAATTTAATCAATATAATAATTATAAAAAAATTAATATTTAATTAATTTTTATTATTGATAAATAGTTTTTAAATTGGTATTTAATTAATTATAAATATTTTAACTACCAACTTTAATAATTGATAGTTAAAATATTAGTTGTTAGTTAGATATCAATTTATAAACTATTTATTAACAATAGAAATTAACTATATTAATATTTTTTTTAATCTCTACCATAATATTAATTTAATTAATTAATATAACAATTAATTTTTTTTTCTAAACTTAATTTTTATTTAATTATTTTGTGGTAGTAATGTAAGTTGAGTTCAATCCATAAAGAATATGTTAGTCATCCATTCATGACTGGAATAATTAGTTATTCATCACTGAAATTAATAAAATAGCAAAATAGCTCTTAAAGTTGTACATTATTACTTAATTTAATAATTCAAATTGTAATTGATACAGTCACTTAAATAATTAAACGATTAAAATAGTTTTTGAAATATAAAGTATCAATCATTTTACACTATAATAAAATTATGAAATTGAAACTAATTTTAAAAATAAAAAATAATTACTTGTCATATTGACTAAATTAAAGACCATTTTAGAAACTAAAAAAAAAATTAGTTTCTAAATTATTGTTAAATGGTTTCTAAGTAGGTAACTAATTAGTTACTAAGGTTCTTGCTACCAAATTTAGAAACTACTACCAATTTTAAGGACCGAGAAAAATAGTCTTAGAGTATAAATGGTACAATTAAAATGACACCGAAATATTTTATTATTAAAGTGAAAAATCTATATAAATAGAAAATTAGTTATTCAGGTTTCATTTTAAAAGAACCATTATTTCTCTAAAAGTTTCATTTTCCTTTCCTCTCCCTTCTCTCTAAGATTCTGACTTCCTCGCTCATATGTTTGACGATCGGAGTCCACCATTAGACTCCTGGTAGTGAGATCCACAAGCCTGCCCGATCAGAATCTTTCATAGAGTAAGTTCATTTTTGTTCCATTTTTCATTTTCTCTCCATTCTCTCTAAGATTTTGACCTGCTTGCTCATCAGTTTGATGATCAGAGTCTGCCATTGGACTCCTGGCAGTGAACTCTACGAGATTGCCCGATCAGAATCTTAGATAGAGTAAGTTCATTCTTGGCTCATTTTCCTTGGAGTTATTTTTGATTTGGTTAGGGTTGTCTTTTAGTTAATTTTGCATGTGAGGTTTTTATCTTCAGAATTAGTCTCTGTTAGATCAGGGTCATAGTGATATAGTTAGATTTGTGATCAGGACTTTGTGGTGCAGGTTGGGTTATCCTTAAGCTTTTGGTGGGT
>Ga0123342_1002475_pt1 | contig 30686 bp, 16 predicted proteins | sample Turbeawhitnodule_FD_89960 | JGI IMG/M metagenome (GOLD analysis project Ga0123342, IMG submission 89960) | Root nodule microbial communities of legume samples collected from Mexico - Turtle bean Mexico white nodule | ecosystem: Host-associated > Plants > Roots > Nodule | place: Mexico: Nepantla... | reverse complement strand
TTGAAAGTATCAGAGCTGAATTACGGAAATTGAGAGATTTATGCTAAAGGTTTTTTTGTTGAAAAAATGGCTAGAGCTGGCTGTGAAGCAATTTTTGATACTCTACTATGGCTTTAGGCAATTAAGTTACTCCTTCAGTTGTATTCTTTAATCTTTATCTTGTGAGTTTATAGATATTTTTTGCATGCAAATTAATTTGGGTTCCATATCATTTGATCTTATAGATAAACCGACTGCTCTTGGAAGATGACTCTGCATCAGAGAATAGCAATTTAGAGTACCAATCAATTATTAAAGAGTTCCGCGCTTTTCTCAGTGACAGCAAGGATGTATTGGATGAAACAACTACAATGAAACTTTTAGAAAGGTATTATTTGATACTTGATATGCCCGCTGAATGTTTTTGGCTGGACATTAATTCTTGCTACATATCTGTTTTCTTCAATTTTATTTATAAAGTTCTGGTAGTTTATATATTTAAAATTCTCTCAACTACAAGTTATTTCATTTAGGATTTAATTCAACAAAAAGATGCAGGAAAGAAAAAGGATGTTTTTTTAAAGGCGTGGGAGCATTCAGTTCCATGTTTGTTTGATTTAATTAGTTTATAATTTTCAGAGTTTTTTAAAATTTAGTTATCATAAATAATTATTCAAGATAAACTATTCAATTTCTAAAATGTGGACACCCTTTGTCTCTACGAGAGATTGAAGATAACAAGGTTTTTTTTAATGTATGACAAGACTTCAGTATTAATATATGAAGACATTTTGGGGTTAGAACACAGTGTGGTATATGGTGGTACAGTCCCCCCACTATTTTGTATCTTTTATTTTATTTTTAATGCTATTTTGGGTATGTTATAGATGATTGATATAACTTGGGAACCAACTTAATTGGGATTGCAAGTTATACAGTGATGCCTTTGCATATCTTAGTTTGAAAATAAAGGGTATTAATATATGAATTATTAGCTATTTTGGTTCAGTGATGATAACTGGTGACTCCATCCTTCTGGCATTCTCCCTTGGATCTGGTATTGCAGCTTTTCAATTGTCAATTCATCATATAATACCCCATACTACTCAATGTGAGACTTATGCACCCCATAATGTCCAAGTCACCATTATAGCTCTGCTCCTAAGAGTTTATGTCCTAGCGGGGCTGCACTCTACAACATTTTACTTACGTGAAAACTTTGTAACCAATTAATCTAAACACTCGAGGAACTCTTCCTTAAATGTTAGCTTTTCAGGTGGAAAACCAAATCACTTAAGTACTCCACTGAGCATCCTATTACCACTCGATGTGGAGCTTAAACACCCCATGATACCCAAATCCCTATCACAATAACATAATCTTTTATTGTTTATCATATCAATCCGAATATAAGTCTCCAATTTATTTAGTGGTTTATTTCCTTGTCATTTATAACATTGACCAAAGTTAGTTATATATTATAATAATTATACAACCATTAATCTTATATAATTTTGCTTTTGCAATTTTCTACAGTTATGGAAGGGTTGAAGAATTGGTATATTTTGCGAGCTTAGAAGGACAGTATGAGATTGTAGTTCACCATTACATTCAGGTGCCCTAATTCCAAATATGTTTCCTGTCATTACTAAAGATCTCCATTTTCCAGAATCCAGATCTCTATTGCTTTATAGAAGTATACAATCTCATTGATTATATTTCCTTTTATTTGTTCTTACTTTCTGCTTTTGTTTCTTTTTCCAGCAAGGAGAATCAAAGAAAGCATTGGAAGTGCTTCAGAAACCTGCTGTGCCTATAGATCTGCAGGTATGGTTCACCTTTTAGGATATGGGGTGTGAAAATCTATTTGTCTCTATTTTGTCCCATTCTTCCCGGGCTATTTCAGCTATTACTTTTAATTGGAACTGTAGCCTCTCAATTTCTTTTCAGAAATATAACAAATTATGAACAATATTGACTGTCCTATGCAGTATAAATTTGCTCCAGACCTTATTGCCCTTGATGCATATGAAACTGTGGAATCATGGATGGCTACAAAGAATCTGAACCCAAGGAAACTGATTCCTGCAATGATGCGCTATTCAAGCGAACCGCATGCAAAGTACTGCATATTTGTGTTTGCATTTTTATTCAGTTAAATGTTTCAGTCATAACATGTTCATCAATTTATTTTTTCTTTGTGTTCTGTGTCTTTCTTCTGACAGATTTCCTAAATTTATTGATATTAATTTTGGAATTTTAAGTTCGTTTATATAAACTATTTTTACATGCAGGAATGAGACACATGAAGTCATTAAATATCTTGAATACTGTGTTCATCGATTACATAATGAAGACCCTGGAGTTCATAACCTGCTACTTTCTTTGTATGCAAAACAGGTTGGGTGACTTGCTTTTACATCCATGATCCGTGTACTTCTGATGTGTTTCAGATTCCTATTGTATTTTTATATCATCTATATTTATATATAGATGAACATATATGTGTGTGCAAATGAACAAATGGATGCTACAATCATCCATGACTGTGCAATTTTCATAAGGAGTTGGTAGTCTCTGCATAGTTTATGCTATGCACCTTACACCTTTAAACTATTTAACATTAATTTACGTGGGTTTTCACTTCTCATGTACGTAAACAAAACCTACTCTTTACTGTGTGATGCCAATGCCATTCATTAAACTGAAATGAAAGTTCATAGTGCTATTTAATCATATTTTATTCGTACTGCAATTTAAGCCCATTAAAATCTCCTAAAGATCAAATCAAATTGCTTGTTTTTCCATTAAGATAAGACGATTGCAATCATATTCTTTATTGTATGTTCATTAACACTCACAGGACATGATTGGGATTGCAATTGTAAATATAAGTTGATCAAGATCCTTCACGGAAATATTTAATGGAAATTCTAATATGTGCCTTTTTCTGTATAAAAATATAACTTGGAATTAATCAATTGAGGATTGACAGAGTCTTAAACATATCTCATCTCTTGCAGCTGATACATGGAAAGAGTGGTTTATCTTGATAAGATTTAAAGGAATTTACAACTTCTTGGATCTATCTAGTGTTGACAATTGTGCCAATTTATGTATTTGTTTTTTTTTTTGTCTACTCAGGAAGATGATAGTTCACTTCTACGTTTCCTACAATGCAAATTTGGGAAAGGACCGGAAAATGGTCCTGAGTTCTTCTATGATCCTAAGTATGCCTTGCGTCTTTGCCTAAAGGAGAAACGAATGCGTGCATGTGTTCATATATATAGCATGATGTCTATGCATGAAGAAGCCGTTGCTCTTGCCCTGCAGGTGAGACTAATATGATGATATGGAGTGTTAACGCACTCCTTCTAATATACTCTCTATTATTGGTTATAAATTATAATTTGTTAAAAATTATAAAATCACGACAAGAATCATTAGTGGGAAGTGGAACCCACAAAAAAATGTGTTTTCCAATAAACTTAAGTCAGTAGTAGAGAATGTACTTAAAAAAGTGTGTTTGAGAGTTTGTTGTTAGAATTTGTCATATAATGATTGTTAAGTTTCAACTTCACCATTGCTTTAATACAAAAATGGTGCAGCTTAATTATAAATATCTGCCTGACTGCATTGCAAATGTTCTTCATTGGTGATATTTTCACTTGTAGTTATATCTTTTGGGGATTCTGCAAGAGCTACCAATTGTAACAGATGTTTTATTCTTTATGCATTATAAATCTTGATATAAGGAATAATTCACTTATGAAGTGCCTTCCAGTGGGGGGGGTTTCTTCTTTTATTGCCCTTCTCCATTTGGCTGGAATAAGTTAGCGGTCTTCAAGAATATATAGTTCTCTCAGAGCCAGGTTTTGTAAAAGTAGTTCAACATATCCCGTTAGAAGTTTTTTAAATTTTCAATTTTTTTACATCCTAGCAAAAAATAAGAAAAAGCCTTTGAATATTTTGAAGACATTTTACTTATTCAGTTTTCAGAAGTCATTCTTTTGTGCTAACTGACTTTCCTATACCAGGTTGATTCAGAGCTTGCTATGGCTGAAGCTGACAAGGTTGAAGATGATGAAGATTTGAGAAAGAAACTCTGGCTTATGATTGCTAAGCATGTTGTTGAACAAGAAAAAGGAACTAAGAGGGAAAACATTAGGAAGGCGATTGCATTTCTTAAAGAAACTGATGGCCTGCTAAAGATTGAGGACATATTACCATTCTTTCCAGATTTTGCCCTGATTGATGACTTCAAGGTACAGTTATTTTTGTTCTGATTTTGTCATCTTGATTGACAATTTTCAAATATGATCAATTTATCTAGTGATACATACTAGCTAAGTTTCTTTATTTTATTTTTATTCTCTGTTGACATTTGCATGTAATATAGTAGCTTCTTTTGTGAAAATTAACTAAAGAATGTGATATGTGAGCTACATGTCTTAGATAATTGCAATTGGTTTTCTTAAACTTCCGTTGGTGAATTTATCTAAATCATGCAGGAGGCTATATGCTCATCATTGGAGGATTACAATAAGCAAATTGAACAGCTGAAAGAAGAGATGAATGATGCAACCCGCGGTGCTGACAACATCAGAAATGATATCAGTGCACTTGCTCAAAGATGCACTATTATTGATCGAGATGGGGAATGCGGGGTATTGCTCTTCCTGATACATTCAGATCAATCTGCTTTTGTTTTTTCAGATTCAGTTTGCTAAACTAATTTCCTAAGTTGAAATAATTTTATTGTGACTCCCTATAGGTTTGTCGGCGAAAAATTCTAACTGTAGGGAGGGAGTTCGGCATGGGTCGAGGTTATACATTAGTAGGACAAATGGCTCCCTTTTATATCTTTCCGTGTGGACATGCCTTCCACGCACAGTGCCTGATTGCCCATGTGACTCGTTGTACAGTTGATTCCCAGGTAAATACAATACCTTCATCTCATAACTGTCATCTCATTGCGACTACACATTATGTTATGGTACCTGAAAGTTTGTTGTTTTATATTAGTCGGAACCTGATGTGAATGTGAAAAGCGATATAACAAAGTTGGAAGGACACAGTGATCTGATCTTTAACTGTTTAACATTAAAAAATGGATAGTTTTGAGATGGGATATCCAAAACTCCGTCATTGTTTCACAAGTTAATTAAAATGGCGGAAATACACTGTAATGGAGCAGACAAATGCTTTTTGGTTTGGACCCTTAAACATGGGTTAATACAGTGGCATAAATTGACAAATTGTATTCATTAATTTTGTTCTGAAGTTTTGTTACAAAATTGTCATAACCTTGTTTGTATGGCATCAAAATGTTGTCCCCACCCACCTCAAACCAGAATATACTCATTACTGCAAATGCCGTCATTCAGACTAAATCTATTGGGAAAATGTTGCAGGCTGAGTATATACTGGATCTGCAGAAGCAACTTACTTTGATGGGCAGTGAAACAAAGAGAGAATCCAATGGCACCCTTTCTGCAGAGGAGTCTATTCCTAGCATGAGCACTGTAGACAAGGTTTGCCCATAACTTTCTTTCATGCACCTTGTAACATGTATTTGTAGTTGACGGCAGAAATTCATTGCTCAACATTACACTTTTCTTGCATTGAAATTTAAGTTTCAACTTTCTTTTCTTTTTCTACCATTACTAGAGGCCTTTGACGTATGGAATTTCTCTTTAAGCATTAGCCATGAAAAAAAAAACTTGTGTTAGCATATTGGTGAACTTTACATTGGGGTGTTAAATGCTTGTACTTTGATGGAGTTGAACCACGCCGAATAACTCTTATGTACTGGTGTCAAATTATGTGCAGCTCCGGTCACAACTGGATGATGCTATAGCTAGTGAATGCCCATTTTGTGGTGACCTGATGATCCGTGAGATTTCTTTGCCTTTTATCCATCCCGAGGAAGAGCGACATCTGCTACTATCATGGGAGATAAAACCAAGCGCTGGAAACCAGAACCAGAGAAATATGTCGTTACCTGTATCTACATGAGTTGTAATATGCTTGGTCTGTGTGAATGACATTGCTATTCACTAGAGGACGATCGATTGTCCCAGTTCCTTGCAATATGTGTGGTTGTGAATGTTTGAATCCATATTCTTTTTTTAGTTTTCATTCCGTTTCCATTTTGTTATGCTATTGGCTCTCTAATTTTCTGATTGCCAAAACAAGTTTACCCCACTCCCGTGTAAAGTGTAATCCCTGTACCTTATTGTAACTCACGGTTGCATCCACTTTTCTGAATAGAAGGCATTCTCGAAAGTTCCTTCAACTTCTTAAATAGAGTTCTTTTCCCTTCATTACATAATACAAGCTAAACGTATTCTTTATATATTCTTGGTACTATTCTTCAATTAAAGTAAAATTTCGCCTTAATAACCTGTTACTCTCACGTAAGCTTTTATTAAACAAATCATTAAGATATAACTTCAATTTTAATAAAAGAACAAGATCAAAAGCACCCTTTTATTTGTACTCACTTTCTCTTTACCAAAACAAGTAATTCAGACCCTGACAGCATCTGCCATCCAAATACCAAGAGATCAAATCATCATTAACTTGTTTACCTTTGTTTCAAAGGATACAAGAATTAGAACACCGTCTTCGCCGAATCTTACGTTTTTGGCTACAATTTACAATCATGAATCATGTATCAATTTTTCTGTTCTCTTGGAAACTTGTGTTATCACATGGACTGATAGAACTTAAGGTGGTACAGGTCTAAACAACTCGAGATTCTAGGAGCAGATGCGTGTTCAATTTTTGCTAAATTTTCTTCAACTTAATCACTTTCCTTTGGAAATAAAAATATACTTTCAGAACAAAAAGTAGAACACTTAAAAAATTCAATCCTTAACTTTTCAGGTTGTGTCTGTTTTAGAGTTTGTTCAATTATTGTTAAAACATCAAAATTAAGAGATATTTTGTTGAATTATTAACATAAAAGTTGATGATGATAAAAGGGAAGAAGAGTTTGAATAATTTTAGGTATTCTTATTTATTAAGTTCAGATCTCATCATCACCATCCACTCTTGAGAGTGGGAAAAACCCATTATCTTCTGTACATACATACATCGCTACTTGATTTACAACATCACATCATTCCAAGTTTTTCTCTCCAACCGAGTCATCCCCCATGACTCGGTCAGGTCAACTCAGAACCGAACCCAACTCAAAAACAAGGCCCAGGCCACCATTTCCAGCGACCACTTCAATCTCCACCGTTGTCAAGGCCACCCGTGGTTCAGCCCTGGCCCCAGCAACTCAAGTACATCACTTTCCTCAAAGACTCGTCGGCTTGGGTCACCTTTTTCTCCACGTCGGAGCTCCCCGTCACGGCGCCGGCGCCGTCAGATCCCACGACCCCGGACAAGGGGCGAAGATCCGACAGGGCCCCACCTGAGAAGAGGCGGCTACGGTTGTGGTGGATGGAGTTGAGCGCCGTCTTGCACTTGTAGCCGGGATCGGTGTGACCCTGCGCTACAGCCACGGTGGCCGCCATCCAAACACGGTTCAAGTAACTCATCCTTCTCTTAAAAGGTTTTTTCTTTTCCTTGTGTTTTCACTTCCCAACACAACACAGCAGAACAGAGGTGAGAGAAACGTTAGTAGTGAAATGAAAGGGAAGAGGAATAGAGAATTTATAGAAGAAACTGGAAGCATTTGGGATATGATTTAGTGTAAAATACTCATTACAGGTGGGGCCCATTCTCCACCTAAACATATAGATTAACACAGTATTAGAGATTTGGTGAATCATTTTGAAGTGTTCTTTAATACCAGTATTTTATACAAGGATTTAGATTGCGTGACACTATACACCATTCCTTTCAAAAAATTAATAATTTTGTTTTGTGTTCAAAAACCATTACTAACAGTAGCATTTTATAAAGCTTAATTAAGTTTAAGAGATGCATTCAATGGTGACAAGAGTGGTGGTTCCAGGAAACAGGTGGTAGACTTATCCGAAAGAGACATAATTGTCACCTATGACTCACCTTTTCCTTCCCCACATTAATGTCACTTTCTTATTCTATCTTTATTTCTCTCTCTTCAATTCTTCACCCCTCGTGGCTCCCACCCTCCCTTTGTCTGTTTCCTAAACTCTGGTTTTGGAACATTGTTGTTTTGTGAAGGGGTACTTTTGTCCTTCCACAGAGGCCCATTCTTTTTCGACCTTTTCTTATTCCTTTGATGTATACGTGTTAAGTCTGGAACTGTCGCAATGACACGTTGGTGTTTGAGGCTTTCTCGGATGATGGGCCTGCAGTACGATGATCCATTGGTTATGGGCCGAGGGCAGCAATCACGTGACTGCGCAGGCTCCATCCTCTCTCTCTCACCGCCACCGCATTACACGTGTCATTTTTCTATTCTCTCTTTTAAGATTAAAAAAACAACCTTTACACTTTACACTTTCCACTTTTCACCATCCTTGGATTATAGTTTGAGTCGTATTGTATACATAGTAATAACCATATTCGACAGAAGAATTTTGTTGTTTTTTTACTTTAAGTAATAAAATTGTCTCTCATACAACTATTTTTACTGAACAATCTCTTACAGACAGTGAAAGATGTTTTCACTGAATTTTCTTACAATGCAACAACATAGTCTTGTAAAAGTAGCTAGTTTTGTTTGTACTTGGATAAAGACGTTGAGATAGAGGCACGTTGTTTTGTTTTTAGAGGATGAACTTGGTCTGTTTCTTGTACTCTGAATTTCAACATTCACCATTTATGATTTCAGAAGGAATCAATTCCATGTTCTTATTACCATTACTCCAAAACCTGCAGCCTTCGCTTGGTCACAATTTATAGTATTTTTTTTTTCATCTTCACCATAAAAAAATTTATGAAATTGTTATCATATTATTTTCATTAGTTTAATAGATTTTCACATTTAATAATACAAGAATTCATTCAATATACACCATCCTCCCCATTATTTACTGCAATGTTTCTTTTTTATCATCTTAGTCACATAGTATTGACAAATAACCTTTATCAACAAGAACTTTTCATATCAATAATATTTTTTGCCCACAATATTCTCATTTAAGGTCTAAACTGACCAATAATTTTGGTTATGTATTGGAATGTATGCGACGAGCCAAAGCAATTAAAATTAATAACTAAATTGTTTAAGAGCAACACATCAATAATTTTTAATCTTCACATGTCATAGCAGCTGCTCCATCATCAGTGACAGACCCCAGGATTAACATCATGATACCCTCTAATAATAGCCAATTATATCTTGCACTTTACAAAAAGGAGATATGCTCATTTATTTTTTAAAGTGGACCTACCCACTTTGTTTTTTTATGTTAAATCAGCATCTGTATACTATATTAAAGATATACAAAGACATGCCCTAAAAAAATAAATAAAATGACAGTGACTGATAGCTAATTATCTAGTCATACCAATTTTCCTGGCTTATTCAAGACACTAATTAACCTCTTTCCAGAAAAAAATAAAGAGTATATAGAATCTCTGACTTGACTTAATCTCCAAGTGGTGAAGGTGAAGGTTTATATACATTGATTAATAATAATAATATAGTACTAATAATAACAACAGTAATAATGTGTTTGACAAATAATTAATAGATGTGAATCAAATAACTCCATCACCATGTAGAACATCTACAATATACAGAAGCTGCTTGAGTGGATCCCTTTGGATTCAAATGTAAAAGCAAACATTCTGGTAAAATGCAAAGCCTTTCTATTTCTGGAATGTTGTAATATTAGTATAACATGATCATGTACCAAAAAAGTGTAACCAAATCAAAGGAGAAATAGGAGATCATTTCAAATGCGTATTCCACTGTCCCCAACTAATATAGTGACATGCCCTTAAAAAAGATATCCAAAGATCGTGATTGCTAACTAATTATCTATTGATTAATTTTACTGATTGCTTCAATCCACTAACCTCTTTTTTTAACAAAAAATAAGTATAAGATCTCTGATTTCATTTGATCTCCAACTGATGAAAATAATACTAAAAGAAGAAGCCTTACTATTTTGGACCAACTAGAATAAGAATAAGGAGATTATAATCTTGCTAGTTATTATAGCCGCCATGAATCTGCTACCAACTTTGTTTTCTCTCACCTGATAAATAACTATAAACAACTAATGGCTTATCAACATCAATACTACTTTAATATAATCAATTGTATTGATCCATCGTTCATATAGAAAAAACATGTTAAAGACAGGAATAATCCATATATACTTCTCAAACAAACCAGCTATCTCGCACATAACATCACAAACATTGTTGAAAAAGAAAAGAGAAAGGATTTCATTATTGCTTTATAGCAATTTTCTAGGCAACTCAATCGCGTATGACATATCAGATCAGTGAGTCTGGAATTCAATTTCAGGGCATACAATGAAAGAACATTAAGGGCTTGACCCAAGAAAAAGAGGAAAGAAACACTTTACACTGAATCAACACCTTCGACCTGCTGTTGGGCCAAGTATCTTTCTCTTCTTTCTTTCTACACAAGGAGAAAGGATGCAGAATATGAGAAAATGGAAGGAGAATAATCAATATAAATAAAGAGTTGATATTTATGCATTATTAGTATAAACAATTTTACATTCTCAACTAATCAGAAGTCATGGCAGAATGACTTTTGAAATAGTCATTGTAACTTTGTAAGTGAGTGTGCACATATTATTTACTCAGACAAAAGAATGTGGCAAAGAAGAGTGTCTAACCCATTCATCTATAACAAGGCCTTCACCGGCTACTCGAGGACCTTTCTCCTCCGGCGGTTTCTGTCGCACTTCAAGAGCTGCATCAGCCTCGGCCAACATCCGTTTGAGCTTATCCAGTGCCTTACATAAATAACAGCTTTCAATTATAACTGCAAATAATAAAATGGTTGAGATTTTTTGTCATGTTTGAGATATGCAGTCTTACAGGACTAGGCCGTTCAAGGTCCACAAAAATAACCCGTAGAATTTGCTCTATTGCCACTTGATCTCTTTGCTCATCAAACTGCAGGAAAAAATTATGTAACATTTACATGTTAAATTCCAATTTGCTCTGTGTACAGAATGCATGCCTACTTATTCAAGAAACCAAAGCACTTCGATTTAAATTTTCAAAGTAACGTAATAGACTTGGCTTATTTATCAATACAGGAATAAGTCCAAGACTTGCGAGTCACACCTGCAAAAGATGAATTATGAAAAATGATTTGTGAATACTTGCAATCAGCTTAAGGCATTTTAAATGCATTCTTTGTGTTACTTATCTTTAATTTGACAATTACAGTGTAAGTAGGTTGTGTACAATATAATCAAAGTTGCAATGCTAGCAACAAACAGTGTTCCACAATATATTTACTTACAAAACCTTGTGTACTCACCTTAATAAAATGCATTAAGAGTGATATACCGGAGAAGGCATTTCATATAAAATTCAGTTCTGGCATTACTTGTGTGAAGAGAATCATGAAACAATCATGCATATGGATATTCAAGTATGATATATGTCACAAGTCGATGTGGAGACAGAAAATAAATAAGCTACAACAACTCAAGTCTCCAGAAAGAAAGTAAAATCAGGTCATGATTATGCACAAAGGTCCCAGAACCTCTTTTCCAATACTAAGACATGCCAAATTCCCATTGGCACCAACTAGAATCTCTTAGAACTGTTTATAGGCAAAAGTTATCTTAAGAAATTAAACAGTACTCACATGGATACAGCACAAAGGTTCCAGAACCACCTTTATTTCCAATAACTACCACATGCCAAACTCCCATTCGTACAACATGGAATCTCTTTGAACTCTTTATAAGCAAAAACTATCTTAAAAAATTCAACAGTACTCACATGGGATACAAATTTCTTGAACAACATCTTTGGTTAAACTAACATCTTCAGTTTTTCCCCACGCTAAAAGAAAAATTGATTTTAAGACATATAGACCATCAAGAAATCTTAATTGTTTCACGAACAGAAAGAAGGTTTGAATTTCATCTTACATAAACAAGCTAAGATATAAATGAAAAACTCGATGATGATGATGCCAGATATCATCAAAAGGAGCAATAATAAATTACCAGTTCCGGTACATAGTCGATTTCACCTTGCACTTTTAGGCTCATGATTTTAAACTTAACCTTGCTTTTTTGATCAATTGGTTTCTCATTGTTCTCTGGTGGCTCCACAAACTTGAATACTGGTAAATATGTGATAAGAGGAATCAGCAATTTCTAAGCATTTGGCCATGTTACTTAAACAGGAGTTTAAAAGCACAAATTACCAGTAGCAATTATACTTTCACCAGGGGCAAGAACACCACCTGGAGGACGCATATAACAACTCTTGGGTGCTGTTGTTTGAAACTAAGAAAAAACGAAAACATCATCATTGGTAGTAACCTAAATAGTGGATAAAATAAAGAAAAAGGCAGTGTATAAAATATCAGTGTTCATATCATCCTATAGATATATGCCATGAAACCGTATATGAAGATGGTCAAGATCAACATATTATGTTTCCTGTAGTAATTTTCCAAAACTTAACTTTCATGCGTGTGTAGAGACTAAAAGTTTTCTACATCGTATGTTGAATACCATGAATGACAGAGTTATTAGCCAATTTATGATATAGAGTAACATGATGGCAAAAAAAAAGAAACAGAAACCACACCTTGAAAGCTACATGAGACTTGCAAGTGTTTCCAATTGCGATTGCACTCCTAACTTGCTTACCAGGTTCATCTTCAAAATCAAAACAAAGTCACATTGAATCAGGCGAAGACAAACCTAACATCCACTACAAACAAATCAATGAATCCGTTCTCATCATCATATTCTTGTTTTCTCCTATTAAAAGATGGGTCAACTTAAAGTGTAGCAAAACAATAAAGCAAGGTAAAAAAACAGAATGGACAAATGTGAACGTTAGCCATGATAACTATGAATAGTGCAACCCATTCACAAGGCTGTAGAATGAAAAAAAAAAAATCCAGACCAAGCAATTGAAACAAAACATTAATTTCATAAGAAATTCAACACACTCACACACAAGGGAATAATTCTAAATCTTCTTATAATATCTTCATAGAAATCCTCTGCTTCCTTTGTATGGTAAGTATTAAATAGTTTTTTTATGTGTCGAAGATATTAAATATATTTCCTTTTTCATTTGATAGTTATAAAATATTGAAAAGATGTATCAGAAGGTATAACATTGCTTATTTTTTACAAAATAAACAAGTTTCAAGAGACACCTACATGGAAAGTAAAGCTTGTTGGTAGGATCAAGACGAAGCCTCCTCTTTGTAGGGAGCAGAGACTTTGCCACAGATAAGACTGTGGTTGAAGAATGCTGACCGGATCTATCAACAGATTGAAGATTATTCTGATTTTGCTGATGGACATTGTGCATGTTGTAAGACATGGAAGATGAAGAAGAAGAAGAAGATGGAGTGTGAGTTGTTTGCCAAAATGGCATTCTACAAAAACTCCAAACTTTCCCATCAGACCCTGATTTTTCACTCTCTACCTCCATTCCACCCGGAATCCACCTGGAACCGCCACTTCCGGCAACTGGGTCACAGAAACGCCTGCAAAGTTTCAAGCTTTGGGTTCAGTGAGTGAGGAACACGAAGGTTGATTTGGCAGTAATGGCAGAATTACTATGTGGGTTGTGTCTGTTGGTCGAAGCACTGGAACGTAAAAAGTCTGTCCGAGAAAAGGCTGAGGTTTCGAATGTGACCCCTGGCTGTGCTGCGTTTCATTTACAACTTTTTTTTCTTGTTTTGTCAAAAAGGGTGGTAGTTACCGCGTACTGGTAAGTACCTCTATGAGTGAGACAACTTGGTAGCAGAGATGGTGGCATCAATTTTACTGTGATGGAATGAAAAATTGGGTTCGGACTCAATGCACCCAATTCTGTAGATTTGATTTCTGTGTTTGAGGTCCGTTTCACTTATGTCACACAGTTCCTGCGATTCTTCCCTCTCTGCAATCATTTCCTACTTCTTATCAACATTTGACATCACTGTAATAGTAATTTCTCAAAAAGTTCAGTAATTATTTTTCATATCATATAAATTTCCAATTATTTTTATAACACTGAAACCATTTCATCAAAGTCTTTTTAACATGATTATAATATCACAACAAAAATAGTCTTTAATCCAAAACGAAAATACTGTAATGAGGAAAAAAAATTCTCTGACAAGTTGTAACAAACGAAACTCTAAATGCATAAGCCATGCCGTTTCATGTTTTTTTTAGCATTCACACCTCACAGTAACAACATAGAAGGTATGGAAGAGCTGTATTTTTTGCTCTTTTGAAGCAAAAGGCAATTTCGATAAGAACAAAAACAAAATCAGCAATCCACATAAAGTTGGCTTCATACCTAACCACATAAGGGTCGAAATAAATCTGGCAATGGATGTGCCCTTTCACCAAATTGATATTTCTCTTTGTTCTCTTCCCTTTAATTTATTATTATTTATCCTTTTGCTTGAAAAGAACAGAGAAAATAAAGCTACTTCTAGCTTCTTTATTAGCCACCATTACTTCATATGGTTGTAGAACATTACTAGCAAGTGATTTTATTAAGAATGACACCACGAAAATCACTGATCCTTCCCTCTGTTATGGTTTTCTTTTTCTAATTATACAATAATATATCCTATGTTCATGAATTGGCAATAATTTTCATTAGTAATGTGCTTGGAATAATCCAACAACCTTTGCCCAAAAGCTACTTTCTTCTAAAAAAAAATGTTGCTAAAAGGTCTCATAATAGTTTACTAATTAATTTTTATATTACTTAAAATTAAAAGCTATCATCCTCTCTTTTTCTTTTGGACTACTACCGATTGAAGATTAACATTATGATAATCAACAACCAGGTCATGGATTGTTTTTGCCAGGGCAGGTGTGGTGGCACTGTCTTACTCAGAGAGAGTTGTAATTATCAAGGAGATATGGATCATAACAATTTCTTTTTCAGATCCTTATCTAAATTCAGCTAAATTGTTTCTTACTTAATTACTGAGTATAATAGTAGTTTTTTTATGTATTATTATTATTATTATTATTATATCAGGAAAAAAAAGGCATGTCCAAATTAAGTTGCATTTTTCAAACGCCAAAAGAAACAGTCCTGCTTTAGTTCTGGTTTAATCAAGTTTCTAAACACTAATTCGTGATTCCTTCCTCTCTATTTTTTTCTTCTGAAATCTAGTAAGTTTCAATAGAGAAATGAAAGTGCAAACTTATGTTTAGCCCCCTGAGAGGTAGCAAGCATTAGCCATATTATAGTGCGAAGAATGTTAAACTTTGAAATGGTTTAACACATTCAGATATTTTTCATTCATCAAAATTTACATCCAAATCTGTCGCAATACAATAGCAATTTTTGGACATGACCACGAAATCCCTGCCCCATATTATAGGGCAAAGGTTCAGTCAAATTAGACACAGTTTTTTAATTGCCCTTGTGACTCTAGTTGGGACCCCAACAACTTAAGTACATGATTGTCCTCATGGATTCTTCTGACTGCTTTGCCCCATCTTCCTTCAATATACTAGAAACCATAGCAGAAGAAGAGGAAGAAAGATTCTTTGCCTGAGATAAGGATCTCACGTGGTTTTTGACTTGATGTTGAACTGATCTTAAGGCATTATTCCACCTGCATAGACCCTGGTCCTTCAAGGCCTCCACAACTCCAACACTGGCTGCCACAGCCCAAGTTCTGCCGGCTGAACACATCTTTTCTTCTATAAGGCTTCTCCAAAGAAACTCTTGCTTTGATTTTTAAAGAATCAAAAGTAACCCAATTGATACTTGATAATTGTAGTGTAACTTGAGTGAATGGAAGAAATATCTTGCAGGATTTTAGATTGAGAGGTATTGAAATGAAGGTGGTTTTATATTGAGGAGAAGCACTTGACATGTGATGTCAGACAAAATTGCTAAACTGAGGAAACGGCCAAAGATTTAGAAAAACCATAGGCAAAAAGTTTTGGTTAGCTAGCAACTGGTTTTGGGGGTAGCCAGTGGTTTTCGCTTTGCGTAAGATTTGGAACCAAGTTTAATGAATCCGTAGTTTTAGGACCACCTGTCCCTGTCACACAATTGTCGCACTCACTCTAAGTATCAAATATTTTGGTGTCACTATGATGCATGCTTGGCATATCAAGACACTCTTACCCCTTTGGCATCTAATAATTGAGGTTACAAGGTAAGTTTTTATCAAGTAACTTTTTCCTTCGTTTTTTGTTCAATAATTTAAATTTATTTTTATTAAGTAAACTCACATAAAATATATCTGATAACCAAAAATATGTATTTTATACAGGTAAAAGACTGAAAAGTTAAATCAATTCATTGTACTGTTTAAATTTTAAGTTTTTCACCAAAAAGCTTTGATGTTTTCATTACTTTCAGTAGAATCCTGTAACATAACAATGAGACCTTTGTACTGTTTAAATTTTAAGTTTTTCACCAAAAAGCTTTGATGTTTTCATTACTTTCAGTAGAATCCTGTAACATAACAATGAGACCTTTATATACAACACTGACAATGTTCTTACAAATCAAATCGATTTTTTGCAGAATCATATTGCTGACCTGAGAAAATTTAGTCGTACAACAGTTTTGTGTAACATAATAAATTATGTAAAAATGTGATAAACTAATAAAAGTAATATTAAGCTATTACACATGATAATATAATTTTTGTATATGCACTCCGCAGTAGCTATAATATTTTAACTACCTTTGAGAAAGAATATGTTATATCATCACTGATTTAATAAAGTATGTATTGTTGCAGAATCATTCATGACTCGTGCAAGGACACATAACATGGGTTGATATTTAGTTAGAGGGGATAAGTACAAGTACTAATTGAGTTTTTGTATTTCTCTTCAGTTACAAGAGTTTCAAATTATTAATTGGTTGTTTCTCTTTCTAAATAATGCTATATAAATCAGCAATATTAGTAGAAGGAAAACTACGAAGATTGTTGAAATTTCACTGAATTGATATTCATCGTGATTACTGTTACAACAATGAACAAATAACAATAATAATATACATAAATGAATGCAGGCGAAACATAGCAAGAGAAATCTCCTTCTCGATCTGGCACAACCTTTTCATGGCTACATTCAAAGAACAGAACTGTTTTCTCCATATTGTCTTTCTCTTTCCTTCAGCTGGGACCCCAGCAACTCAAGTACATGACTCTCCTCAAGGATTCTTCTGACTGTTTCACCTTCTCTCCTTGCATTTTGCTAGAAACCACAGCAGAAGAGGAAGAAGAAAGCTTCTTTGCCTGTGACAACGATCTAACATGGCTTTTCACACTTTGCTGAGCTGACTTGAAACCTGAATTCCATCTGCAGAGACCCTGGTCCTTCAAAGCCTCCACAACTCCAACACCAACAACCACAGTCCAAGAAGCTCTCTTAGATGAACCCATCTCTAATGCAGTACTAGTAGTTAAAGTGATCCTCTCAGTATTTTTGAGCACCTGAAGGTGATAGTAGTGTATCTGAGTATGTATCAGAAGAATACAAGCAAAAGCATTTGAATGATGAAACATTGGAGTGAAGGGTAGTCATATATAGGGATGCAAAAGTCGGTGACTGAAAGAAGATGCCATTTTTAAAAATAAAAAAATGATTTTTAATTGCTCAGCATCCTGTTTCAGTTTTCAGCGCCACGTGTCTGTGTGAGAGACGTGCCACGATCCCATGCATATGCATTGCAGAGTAAGGATTAGGTTACACGTGTATATTCTGGGTAGAGAAAGAGACAACGTAGCATATTTCATAAAACCAATCAACGTTAGAAAGACCCTGGTTTCTGGGAAGGGAATGAATCCGCTTGTTGTCTAGTTACTTAGTTCAGGGCATTAACTAATTAAATAATCCAAACATGGCCTAAGCATCTGGCTAACAAGATATATAAGCAATATCAAGCTAGGAAGATTAGTGTGGCCAGCGACACTTGGAATATTATGATGGTAGAAAATGAATTTGATTTTTTGCTTTAGAATTTGATTTTATAGACTTATTTGATTTTTCTTTTTTGTTGGAAGTATATATATGTCTCTTTTTATTAACATTTTTTTACTTTTTAATGTTTAATGTTTTCATTTTATTCTGTGAAAAATGTATTAATAAGCGCATAGTTGACTGACTAAGAGAATTTTAATATTAAAATTAGTAAGTAAATAGAGTTCAAATAACTCTCAGGAAATTTTTAGTTCTAATAATGAAATTAGTGTTGTTGACAAGATTAAAGTTGGGGTAAGTCATAATAAATCCTCCTATTATCATTACAAAAGCACTGGAAGTGAAACTCTTCATTCTTATAGGAACCTTCTAAAACCAAAGAAAAAACAAAGTAGGTCGAGTAGTAATGTAATGATAAGTTTTCTCTCATTTTCACGACCTAGTACACTTGATACTCGGGAAAATATGTCATTATGCTTCTATGATTTTAACTCCTGCAATTGTTTATTATTTTTGCTGAGATATAAGTATTTGTGATGCAACTAAGTTCATTTTGATTGTTGTTAAGAATGTTTTCAACTCCGTTTGAATAGTTGAATATTCATCAAAGTCTTTCAAATATTATTTCATCATCTTCAAATTTTTCTCACCACTAATAAATTAATGTATTTACATCAATTAAAACAGTCTTGAAACCAAATTTAAATTGAGTAGGTTTCCGTTTTGTTATTGTATAATAAAAGGTGGACAGCTAAATAAAAAGAAAAAATATTAAAAGAAAAAAATATATTAAGTGAAATAAAATAGATGATATTTGTTATCTTTGTTAATAATACATTTATAATGTTTGCGGTAATTGATTGGAATTTTTTTTTTAAAGTTTAGGAAGAGTTATTTATAAAGATTTATTCAATAATTGAAAAAAAAAGAGTTACATGCATTTCAAACAAACAAAATATCTAACACTCCTCCTTAATTTTTGAACTGCAAATTTCAATCTTTTGTCTTAAGAACTCGAACTTGTTGGTTGGAAGTGGATTGGTAAACAAATCTGCAACCTGGTTTTCAATTTTGCAATAAACAAGAACAACAACTCCATCTTTTTATATCTCCACAACTTAATGTTAAAATGCTTGGTTTTTCCATGAAAGATAGGGTTATGAGAAATAGCTATTGCAGCTTGATTGTCAACAAAAACTTTAGTACTTCCCTTCTGCTCCATGTTAAGATCAATTAAAATTTTCTTCAACCACAAGACTTAGTTAACAGCGGTTGCGGCTGTAGCAACAATAAATTCAGCTTTTGTTGTAGATTACGCAATAGTTTCTTGTTTCTTTGAGCACCATGAAAAAATTCCTAAGCCAAGACTAAAACAATACCCTAAAGCACTTTTCCTATCATCTAAAGAACCACCCCAATCATTGTTAGAATACCCAACAAGCAGTAAATTCTGACTTTTCTGAAACTTAATCTCATAGTTTATAGTTCTTTTTATGTACCTAACAACCCTCTTTGCAGCCTTCAGATGTTCTTCACAAGGACAATGCATGAATGTAGATAGAACACTCACAACATACAATATATATGGCCTTGTTGTTGTAAGATACATCAAACAACTAGTAAGACTTCTATAATGTGTTTCATTCACTACATCAGCTCCATCATCCTTGCTTAGTTTTTCTTTATGATTCAAGGGACTATTGACGTGCTTGCAATCTTCCAATATGATTTTTTTTTAAATCTCCCTAGCATATTTTTTTTGACAAAAAAAAACTCATCCTCGTCTTGCTTAATCTCCATTCCAAGGAAAAAAGTTCATTAAACCAAAGTCAGTCATTTTGAAAGCTTGCATCATATTTAATTTGAAATCATCAATAAGTTTTGCATTGCTCCCTGTAATCAAAAGGTCATCAACATATAGTGAAATAACAAGAGTTTTAGAACCTTTAGATTTGACATAAAGTGTAGATTCTAAAAGACTTTTGTCAAAGCCTAAACTAAGGAGATAATCATCTATTCGGCTATACCATGCTCTAGGAGCCTGTTTTAAGTCATAAAGAGCTTTAGACAGCCTATAAACTTTGTCTTCTTTTCCTTCCACAATGAAACCTTTAGGTTGCTCAACATAAATTTCCTCTTCAAGATATCCATTTAGGAATGCTGACTTGACATCCATTCGATGTACCTTCCATCCAAATTGTGCAGAAATAGCAAAAAGCAAATGAATTGTATCAAGTCTAGAAACAGGTGCAAATGTGTCAAAATAATCAACACCCAAAATTGTGCATACCCCTTAACAACAAGCCTTGCTTTATGTTTGTTAAATGAACCATCAATATTTAACTTGGTTCTAAACACCCATTTCACCCTAATTACCTTTCAATCTCGAGGTACGTCAATAAGCTCCCAAGTTTTGTTCTTCTCAAACATATACAACTCCTCCTTCATTTCCTTTTTCCACTTTGGGTCATTGATAGCTTCTTCGTGATCAATAGGTTCACATATTGCAACATTACATCTCTGATATATGTTAGAGAGTAATCGAGTGCCTCTAATTGGTGGATCATCTTCCATTTCATCTAGCTATGGGTTTTTTGTTTCAATAGGAGTCTTTGAGTCTTCCCAATTCCATTTCTCATTTTCCATGAAATGCACATCTCTGCTAATAGTTATAGTTTCAATTTCTAGTTGGAAGACTTTATATGCCTTTGAAACTATACTATATCCAATGAAAATTTCAGCAATAGCTTTTTTCTCTAGCTTATCTCCTTTAACCTGTGGAACATAGATGAAACAAAGACACCCAAAATTTTTAAGAAAGTTTATTGGAGGTTTGTACCCATACCATGTTTCAAAAGGAGTTTTATTTTTTACTACTTTTGTGGGAAGTCTATTTTGTAGAAATATTGTTGTGTTTGCTGCCTTGGCCCAAATTTTTTTTGGCAAATTCTTTTCATATAGCATGCATCTGGTCATCTCCATAATAAATCTATTTTTTCTCTCACTTACTCCATTTTGTTATGCAATATAAGGATCTGTAAGTTGATGTTCTATTCCTGCTTCATCACAAAATGAGTTAAATTGATGTGAAGTATACTCCTTTCCATTATCAGACCTTAATGTCTAAATTTTGCAGTCACATTCATTTTCCACTTTTGCTTTGAATTTCCAAAAAATCCTTGCAACCTCTGACTTGAACTTCAAAACATAAATCCTGCACATACAAGTTAAATCATTTACAAAAATAATGTAGTAATGACTACCCTAAGTGAAGGAGTTCTAAGATGCCCTTCTACGTCAGTATGAATCATTTGTAGCTTCTTTTTTGCTCTCCAAGTAGTTACTAGAAATGGAATTTTGCTTTGTTTTTCATATTGACAAGCATGGCAATCTAAACAAGATACACAACATTTAAGGAGGCTTAAGGTCATTTCAATGGAGGATAATGCCATCCAAATGAAAAGCCAAACTCATTTGAACAATGAGTGTCATGTCCTTAACACAAACATATGGCGAAATTGAAAGGAAAACAAGAACAACTTCAAGAACATGAATAGAACATAATTGAAAACATGTAATTGCTAAAACTGGACAAAATTGAAAGAGGAAACAATTCTACCGATTAAAATCATCCAAAGAACACAATGAACCGATTAGAAACTCAAGAACAACACAAGAACAAAACTAAACGGTACAAATTGAAGAACAAGGCTTAAGAACTAAAACTACCGAATGAAAACAACAAGGAGATGAAAGGAACGTGACTTAGATGGTTGAAGACTGGCTGGAATGGAATTGGAGAATGATCACGCCACTTGGTGATGGAGTTCCAAGACGAGTGAAGGAATGTTGCCACTTGTACCTCTCCAAAAGCACACAAGATGAGACTATGGTAAGGAGATCAAAATCTCACAAATGCTCTCTCAAAATGAGTAGAGTTTCTCTATATCAATTATCCAAATCTGCATTTACAAGAGTCCAACCTCTCTATTTATAATAGAAGAGGGCTGAAATGAAACACAAATGAAAGTCAAAGTTCCCTCCAAATTCAAATGCAAATTGGCGCCACCTAGTCATGAACTAAGTGTGATCCAATTCCTATTTTCAGCACCTCCTAAAATGCGTCTACACCCCCTAACTATTAACACTTTTTATTTAATATTCACACCACCTACAACTGTACAAGAGTAATAAGAAGAGTCATTATTTGATTCTCTTTTCCCAATGCTCTAGCCATGCTCCTAGTGATCCTTTGGGCTTAGGCTTGGGCTTCATGGGCTTGGGCTTTGGGCTTGGGCCTCTATATACTAATAAGAAGAATTTTAAGTATTTTGGTCCTTGCACATTCCTCCTATTTATAACATCTTTTTGAGTCTCATCACCAAGCCTCTGTGCCATAACTCAATGGTATTTTCCTTTGCTAAAAATATTGTCTACTTCTCCTGAAATGGATCTAATGAGAAACTTTTGCCTCTCATTTTTACCTTGAACAAATCTTGTCCTGTAGCATCCTTAATCAAACAGTGGTTATTTTCATAAAACACCTTGAAGCCTTTTTGTAGCAACTGACCAACATTCAATAAAATTTGGTCTATGTTAGGTATATATAACACATCAGTAATAGTTTTAGTACCTGAATGTGTTGCTACAACTATGGTTCCTATTCCTTTTACTGGAATGTGACCCCATGTCCTATCTTGAACTTTGAAATTTTTGAAGGCTTCAACTCCTTGAAAAGTTCTTTGTCATAAGTCATGTGATTTGTGCATCCACTATCAATTAGCCAAGATTCACTTGAAACATTAGTGGAGAAACAAGTTCCAACAAAAAGTTCATCATCCTCTTCATTTGCAATTTGAGCATCTACATCTTGTTGCTGACTTTGGTTCCTACAAATGAATGCTTCATGCCCAAGTTTATTGCACTTGTTGCACTTAGCATAAGGTTTTCTCCAACACTTAAACGGTGGATGACCTAACTTGTTGCAATGCTTACAAGGAGGATAATTTCTTTTGGAACCTTCTCTTTGACTCTTGTTGTTATTGTGTGCAACAACTTCTCCATTTTCTTGTTGGTTTTGCTTGTTCTTGTTGCCCTTGTTTCTCCAACCACCTTCATGTTTGGCTGGTAAAGCTTCATCAATAGTAACTGATTTCCTCATAGCCCTTCTTTGCTCTTGTGTTTTTAAAGAATTTAATAACTCTACCAAGGTTATTCTGGACAGATCCTTGATATTTTCCAAGGTAGTTATGGTAGCCTTTAATCTTTCAAAAACAATGACCAACATTTTTCCAACAATACGGGAGTTTTTAAAATCAAATCCAAGCAATCTTACTTTGTTCGTAATGTCCAAAAGCCTTTCAGAATTCTCCTGAATGGAATAGTCGCTTTCCATTTATGCACTCCAGTGTCCTCATAGATCCCTCTAGAAGAAAACTCTCACTACAAAAAAAATCACTTTTAGCGACCACCAAATTCGGTCGCTAAAAACATTATAATTGGTCACTAAACATATCTACGACCAAAACAACCACCAAATAAAGATGGAAGCGAAAACCCTAGTCGCAAAGCATTTAGCGACCGAATTATAAAGTGGTCGCAAATTTGCAACCGAAATTTCAGTGGCTAAATTAGTTGCAAAAAATTTGGTCACCAAAATATAGTAACCAAATTAGCAACCACTATTTTCGGTGGCTAAATCGTTGGCTGAAATAGAAGGTGATAGTGACCACCATTTTCGGTCACTAATAAATTAAAAAAAACTTGTGGTTACTAATTCGGTGACTAAATGGAGACCATTATAGCGACTGATTTAATTTCGGTGACTAAATGAAGACCCTTATAGTGACCAATTTTATTTCGGTGACTAAATATTTCTTTTAATTACAGCGATCGATTGTGTTTCGGTCGCTAAGCAGCTTTGTAGATATAATCATCAAATCAATTTCAGTGGATGTTTTATATTTATTATTAAAACCTATTTAAAATGGTATTTTTTTTATATGTAATATTGTCTCGTTCCAATTTCAAATTATAGAATAAAATATTTTCTATATTGTGATAAAATGGCTATAATTTTATTCATTTAATTTAGATGAGAAACCAAAAAATAGATGTATTACTTAAAAAAATAATCAATTTTTTATGGTTTTCTAAAGTGACAAATACTAATACAAACTAAAATATCCAAGTGTCAAATACTAAGAAACATAGAAATATTGAAAATTGGTAACGAGAAGTATGTGCGTCTTCCAAGCAATGCAACTTTTCCAGGCTTATATCCCATGCTGTGATACTTTTGTCCTCACCGTCACGGTAAAGAAATCCATTTTGCAAAAAGGAATAAAGAAATTTAAATATTAAAAAAATATATTCAAAACTTAATAGTTTGCTCCTTGTGAAATGACTTTCATTATTGTCATGTAGTGGTAGTACTTATGCCTGGTCAATTTATTTTATTTGGAATTATTATTTAGTGACATGTTTAGTGTGTACAAAAGATACAATTTGGTTTTTCCAAACTGAATGGGTGTTACCAGACTAATAAAAGTTAACAAATCATTAAGGAAACCACCTAAATTTTATCCCATAAATTAATGTACCCCAACCTCCTCTTTTAGTGCAGGACCTTTAGCCAATTGTCCCCATTATTTTTAGATAATGTAATAAAAAGGACAACTGTCAACCTAATCTAGGAAAACGAAGACATGTCAAATAAATAATTATTAAATCACTTCAATCATCTACGTCAAAATACCCACGTAGGTAATTAAGAGCATCTTTAGACATCTTGCAATACTTTTTTTAATCCCTTAATACCACTCACAATATATTTTTCATCAAAGTGTGCATCTTTAGACATCATGTGTTGATGCATCAAGTGTCAAGCAATTCTTCATAGTGGATCATCGATTGAACTCTGAGGACAAAATCATGGCCCGCTCCAACTACATTACCACTAAATTAAAATTATGAAAGCTTCACAACTTAGTGCTATTGGTGGGTTCTCAATACTAATTTCCTTACCCCCGTTGCCTTCGACTTCTTCGTTCCCTCCTCGCCGCCATTCCACCTGTCTCCCTCGCTGCTTTCCTTGTGCCGCTTCGATGACAACGCGCACTCGTCAAAGTACTCCCCATTTCCTTGCGCCTTCTTTGAATCCAGCCTCCACTTCTCTCGGGAATCCGAATCCTTCGACGCCTTCGCTTTACCGCTCTCCTCCTTGCTCCTCCGATCCTTTGCATCAAAATCTTGCTCAGAGTCGGAGTGTTCCCTAGCATCCGAGAATTGTGCTTGCTCGATTTGTGCTTCAAACTACGCGAAACCGCAGAGGCGAACCACAAAACAACAAAACCCTAACTGTTGAGTTGAATCGGGAGAAGTGGAGCGTGTCGCGAACATAAACCCTGCTAATAAGGAATTGAGTGAGAGAGAATGAAGCGGTTGAACCCTAACAGAGAGAGTCATCGCACCGGATCGTGGAGATCGAATGTTAGAAAAAAATTATGGGAAGCTCCAATAGGTCAGTTAGGGTTAATTGTGTAAGAGCGCGTAAATGTTGAGTTGAGCAGTAGAAGAAAATCACAACCAGATTGTAGGACCCTTTCTTTCTCTATTTTTTAAATAGCCACCGAATATGTTGAGCAGTATGTTTAATTTATGTCTGTGTAGGGTTGTATCATTGGTCTTTGGTTTATCGGCGTTGATGAGTAATGAGAATTGAAGAAGAGGCAGAACTGGAGATAACTATAGTATTTTTATTTTTATTTTGTTATTATAATTATTTTGTTCTTTTTATTATTATTTCTATTCTTATTTATTTTTATTTTTATTTTATTAAAGAATTACATTTTCTAAAAACTAAACATATTTGGTGACTGATTTGCTGACAGAAATAAGCAATTACATTTAGCGACCGAAAGAAAATCAGTGGCTAAAAAATAAAATATTTGGTGGCTGATTCGGTGGCAGAAATAAGCAATTACATTTAGCGATTGAAGAAAAATTGGTGGCTAAAAAATAAATATTTTTGGTCGCTAATTTGGTTGCAGATATATTTTTTCAAATTTATTCAAAACAACCACCACTTTAGCGACCGATGATTTTGTCACTCTCATGTTTCGTCGCTGATTCGGTCGCTAAACTAACTAACATCACAAAAATTTATTCGGTCGCTATTTCGATTGCAGATTTGAAACTGAGGGTATTCAGTGGCTATTTCAGTCGCAAATTGCGACCACTCATTTTCGGTCGCTAAATCCTGTGACTAAATAGTTATTTTCTTGTAGTGTCTGATACCAATTGTTGTAGAATAAAAGGTGGACAACAAAATAAAATACTAAAAGAAGAAAATATACTAAGTGAAATAAAATAGAGCATGATGTTCATTATCTTTGCTAACAATACATTTATAGTGCTTGCAGTAACTGATTGAAATGCTTTTGCATAAAGTTTAGGAACAATTACTTAGAAAGACTTATTCAACAATTGAAACATAAAAAACAAATAAAGAGTTACGTGTTGTTCAAAAAATAAAACATCTAACATCCTTTAACGATATCTAATATAATGGTATTTTCTTTTTCAATTTATACCACCTCTTTTAAAAGCTTTAAAATTTAAAGTATATTCAATGTGAAGTATCCAAAAACCTTATTTAGTTAAAACTTTCTTTTGTTACTTTGATCATATTCTTTGATTTCATCTTTACTAATAAAATAAGTTTGAAAAATTCAAACCACATACCAAGCAAATGTTAATTGTAAAAAAAAAAAGAATAGACATTGAAATTTTGAAGTGTTTTTTTCTTCCTTTGAATAATAAAACCATCATTTTGATTCCTTATGCAAAAGATCAAGCAACTAAGTTTGAGGATAAGAATTTGTATGTTTGCTAATCATATTTATGTTGCACTTTGCAAAAATCATGGGCTAAAACTTTGATTATAACAAGCCGAAGGCCAAAGTTGGAGTTATCTCAGTTGTTGTAACTACCTTTGAAAAATCCTCTATAAGTAAAATAAGCTCAATAAAACATTTAAGAAGTTGAAAAGTGTTGCTAAAAAATAAACATAAGATAACCAAATAATAACTTAAGAGTTTGTTTTATAGATGATTAACCAAAATTTTATTTTGGACCACCACGATTCCTACAACTATACAAGCTCCACCAACAAAAACATTGTCATCACCGAGATCTGAGAAGAAAAAGAAGTAATGTTGATTCAATGTAAAGAAAGTCCCTAGAGTTGAGCATGTTTCCACCAACTCTGAAGTGTGTTATCATCGTGCCATATGAATATAATCATAAACAAGGTTAAATAAGGGGGTTTCTAGCTTTACTTAATGTGGAGCTATTATGCAATGTGGAACCCTATATAGTTTTGATTCCACCAAAGTAATGTTTATGTCACACAAGATCATCATTCATAATTAGAAGTCAAAGGTGACCGAGTTGCACAACCAAGAGGATAGAAAGGCTAAGGAATTGGAAATAGTATTTAGGAAACTAAAGAAGCAAAATGTATTGTTGAACTCCCAACTAGCTTGTAACTAATAAGCAATTTTAATCAAAGATCAAAGAAAATGAAGTATTGTCAAAAAAGAGCTAACAAAACCAAAGAAGAGTTCCAAAAGTTTTGAAGATCAAGTTGAGATGAAACATCATCTAGTGAATGTAAAGAAAATAAAGGTTTTAAAGCTTTTGAATGCCAAAGAGAAAAAAACAAGAAAATATAATTAATGAGAACACTTTAAAGCTTCAAGAAGAGATTGACAAATTTGTTAACTCTCGTAAAAAGACTTGGAGGTTGGACTTTAGGATGCTAAAAATGATTTATTGAGTTGTTACAAGAAAGGTTTTAGAAAGGTCACAAGTCAATGTGATTTATTGAGTCTGACTAAAAGATTTTTAGCCTAGAAAAAAATGTAGTTGATGAACAACTTTATAGATAATTAAAATTTCAAATATACCTTATTTTTTATATAATTCCGAAAATATTAAGAATAACAAATGATAAGTTTGAAAATTAATTTTATGTCAAATTTACATTGAAATGTAAAAAATGGAAACAATTTGAGAACTAGTTAGGAAATAAAATTATTCTGTAATGCGTTGCTTTAGCAAAGGAGATGTGGGGAGTGATTTGGACTGCAGTGGTAAGTGAGTTGTGGAAGCATAGAAACAATGTAATCTTTAATGGGGGAGTTGTCAATGGTTTAGAAGTGGTTGCCTTGGTTCAAGTGAAGACTTGGTCTTGGATTACGTCCAAGCCTCTCTTTAGTTTGTTCTCCTTTTCCGAGTGGTGTCTCGAACCTTTGGTCTGTATGATGATGGTTTCTCGAATTATCTTTTAGCTCATATTTTTTTGGTTGAGTTAGGATTGTTTTGTAATTCTAGGCGTCTGGCGGTGTGAGTGTTGAGATGGAGTGTCTTAGGTATTTTATGTTTGTATAAGGGTTGAACCACCTTTGAAGTGATTCACATTTATTTATTTTTTTATTGCCAAAAAAAAAGGAAATAAAATTATTAGAGCTTGGCATCAAGTTTTAACTAATAATGATCTTTTAAAAATAAAAATTAAAGAATATTTGAGAACTTGTTAAAAAACTAAGTTTGAAAACAATAGAACTTTTTAAAAACCTAAATTTTGTAAGAGTTATGTTCTTAACATTAGTGGTCTGGTTTGTTAACCAAACTTCTACTTATGATTTGATTTAACAAAATTGTTGAAGAATTCATTTTACTAAAATAGGAATTGGGTACATGTCATTAAACCATCATATTTCTTATATTTTGGAACAAAAAAGACAGAAAAGTAAGAGTAATAAAATAGTCTAAGCCCTAAGGTGTTAACGGTAGAACACCATATTATTTTTCATCAATGCGTATTTAGTTAAAAAATTTAATAAAATCAAAATATTGCTTTTAATTTTTAAAATTATATAAATATTTCAAAAATATTTTCTACCAATTCTTACCGTCTTTAATGAAAAAAAAAAGTATTTAAGTTCCTCAAATTGTTTATAGATTACATGAATACATAATTATGACTTACGTCTTTTTATTTAAGAACACAAGACTCAAAATCATATGTTATGATTCACATTATAGACAAAAATTTATAGCTAATATTAGAACAAAAATCTTTTATTTAAGAGCCTAGTAATCAAAATATCATGATTGGATTCTAACTAGTAACATATCATCTTACTGAATTGATTAAAAAAACTTCAAGTAATTTTATGAATGGAAAGACTATTACAATACCTCTCTCTATCCAATTACTAATAGAGTTTTAAAAGAAAAAACTATTTTCCTTCTCCTAATTTTTCTCTTTAATTACTAAAGTGGTAAAAAAAAGTGATTTTGATAAAAAAAAAAACACTATACTTCTATATAGTAAAGTAATCAACAAAGTAAATGGATCTTTCTGTGCTCACATTTATGTCCAAATTTCAATTTTTGAGTTCTCTTATGAGAATAATAATCTGATTTATCCCTTCTAAAGTTATGAAATACTTTAATTTAAATTAATAATAAATATACTCTTATTGTTTGCCTTGTGTATTCTTACCTCCTTAGTTTTACATTTGCTCATAAGAGAAAAATTCAGAATAGAGTTAATTTTACATGAAGTGTTATATCAAACAAACTGCAGTGCTGTAACCTTCCTCAGGTTCTTGGAAAGGTTTAGGAATTCTGTTTCTCTGAGTTCGAACAGTTCCAAAATAGACTGCAATTAAAAATAAAATTGTGACTGTATACTTTCCCTTTGTTCAGATGAGCACTCCACCACATCCAGAATAAGGAAAGAGCAGATAAGTTGATCACTTTAAAAAAATTGCAATACTCTCTTGCAGCACACCATGAAAATCCTAAAGTTTGATGTTTAATGAATGACATAAGTCTTGTTTTCTTTAATGAACTCCCTTTGACTTTATTTTCATAACAATGCAGATGTCACAAAGAATAACACTGGAAAAATTCACAGCAAAAAGTATTTTCTCAAGAATTGTTCAGCCTTATAAATTATATCATACAAATTATTCAACATATAAGATTTGTTACCCTGCTCATCATATTAAACTCCTATACATAAATAGCAATTTCTGTCTCAGATTTCATCTGTCCAATGATGTTCCAATGTCGAACAGTCTTCCAAATTCAATCCATGTCTCTCCAAGGCAGCCAGATGCAGGCTTCAGATTATTTCTCAAGTAATTAAGCTTCTGATTCGGTCGGATACAATCAACAGCATGCATGTAACATGTTAGTTGAGAGTTGAGACACATTCTCTGATTGGTGCACCTTCAATTTCTCATCTTTCTTCAATATAACATTCTAAATGAAGAAAGTTGAGAATTCCATGAGATCTGTGCATGGATCTTTGTTTAGTTGGGACCCCAGCAACTCAAGTACATAACAGTTCTCAAAGATTCCTCTGACTGCTGAGCTTTTTCATCTTTGAATTTTGCCGAAGCCATGGCAGATGACTGAGAAGAAAGTTTACTGGTGTGAGACAAAGACCTCATATTATGTTTAGCATGTTGCTGTGCTGATCTCAACACGCTGTTCCACCTGCAGATGCCCTGGTCCTTCAAGGCCTCCACCACTCCAACACTTGCAGCCACGGTCCAAGTCCAAGCACGG